>Ga0265316_10001376_pt1 | contig 26201 bp, 20 predicted proteins | sample 4522metaG_FD_202092 | JGI IMG/M metagenome (GOLD analysis project Ga0265316, IMG submission 202092) | Rhizosphere microbial communities from Carex aquatilis grown in University of Washington, Seatle, WA, United States - 4-5-22 metaG | ecosystem: Host-associated > Plants > Roots > Rhizosphere >... | reverse complement strand
GTTGGGGCAGGAGGGGAGCGCCGGGCGCCAGCACGACGGCTTCGATCCGGCCGGGTCTCGGCTCGACGACCACCGCGTCGCGGATGCCGGCCGTTCGAAGCGCGTTCTCTACGTCCTCGGGATAGACGTTGAGGCCGTTGGGAAGGACGATGATGTCCTTCTTGCGGCCCATCAGGATCAGATGCCCCGACTCGTCGTGGCGGCCGATGTCGCCGGTCCGATACCAGCCGTCGGACGTGAACGAGTCGGCGCTCATCTCCGGGTCGCGCCAGTAGCCGCTGAACAGGGTCGGCCCGCAGACGAGGATCTCGCCGTCGTCGGCGAGCTTCACCTGGACGGGCGGGATCGTCCGTCCCACCGTCCCGAGGCCGTGGTCGCGCTGGTTCGTGGCCGACGCGACGCCGCATTCCGTGGCGCCGTAGCCCTGCATGACCACGACCCCGAGGTCTTCCCAGGCCTGCTGCAGCGAGGGGGGCAGGAACGCGGCCGCGGAAACGATCAGGTTGAGCGAGCCGCCGAACTGGCGATGGACCTGCGCGAAGAGCCGGCGTCGGGCGGGGTAGGGGAGCCGGCGGGCGACCCGGCGCAGCCGATTGAAGGTCTCGAGCTTGCCCTGCCGGCCGACTTCGGCTTCGATGGCCGACCAGAACAACTCGATGATCTGCGGCACCAGCACGAGAGAGGTGGTCCGGTGGTCGCGGATGGCCTCGAAGATCACGCGCGGGCTGCGGCTGCGGATGTAGAGCACGTGGGCGCCGACGCTCATGGCGTAGAAGACGGTGGCGACCTGCTCCAGCAGGTGTGACAGCGGCAGAAGCGAGACGGCTCGATGTTCCTGTTCGGGGAGCAGGTTGTGGGCCGCCTCCAGTGTGCCGATCAGATTGCCGTGCGTGAGCATCACGCCCTTCGGCTCGCCGGTCGTGCCCGAGGTGAAGACGATCTGGGCCAGATCGTCGCGGCCGGGGCGCGGCCAGGCGTTGACCTGCGCCTCCCAGTCGGCCGGGAAGGTGGCGTCGGGCTCGGCGACGAGCCGATCGACCACCGACGAAGGGAAGTGTTCCAGGCGCGCGTCGGCCGGATCCGGCGTGTCGCGGCCGGTCCCCAGCACGAGATGCCGGGCGTCGGCGCGGGCCACGATCCGCTCTATGGCGCCGCTGGACATCCGCAGGTCGAGCGGCACCGTGGTGACGCCCGCTCGCATCGCCCCGAAATAGAGAGCGGGCACGGCCGGGCTCGAAGGGGTCCAGACCAGCAGCCGATCGCCCGGCGCCAGCCCCAGCTCCTTCAGCCGCCAGGCGATGATTCGACTGCGGCGGTTCAGCTCGCGGTACGTCCATTGCTCGGTCGATCCGTCGTCGCCGCGCATGCCGAAGGCGAACCGCTCGCCGTACCGGCCTTCGCCCTGGTCGATGATGTCGAGCAGACTGTCGAGGCGATCCATCGGCGCATCGTAGCGGTCCAGCCCGATGGAGGGCGGTGGGAACCCAAACGTGGCCCGGCGAACCGGCCCAAGCCATCGATTGGCGCGGCCGTGGCGGGTTCCGGGCGCCGCCGGAGTTCGCGTGAACGAAAGCCGCCCGCTCACAATCGTATCTGGCATGGTGCGGGCAATCGGCGGAGCAGCGGTCTTGCGGAGGGAATCGGTGGCGATCGAGTCCGGCGACGAGGTGTTCGCGGCGCTGACCCGAAGGCATCTCGACTCGGCGTACCGCCTCGCCTGGGCGATTCTCGGCGACTCGGGCGACGCGGACGACGCGACGCAGGATGCCTTCGCCCTGGCCTGGCGAAATCGCCGCAGCCTGCGCGACCCGGCCCGTTTCGACGCCTGGTTCGGCCGGATCCTGATCAACGTCTGCCGCCAGCTTCTCAGACAGCGGCTCCGCCAGCGCTCCCGGCAGTTCGGCCGGCCGGTGGAGGTCGACACCGGTCCCGCCGTCTCCGACACAAGCCAGCCCACATCCGACAGGGACGCCATCACCCGCGCCATGGGCCGGCTCGACGCCGATCACCGGATCGTGGTCATCCTGCGCTACTGGGCCGATCTCACCGTGGATGAGATAGCCGCCCGGCTGGACGTACCGCCCGGCACGGTCAAGTCCCGCCTCCACTACGCGCTCAGGTCGATGCGGCCGGGGCTGGAGGATGCCCGATGAAAGAAGAATTCGACCGCGCGTTTGAGGACCAGGTTCGGGCCGAACTTCGGACTTCGATCGTGCCGCCGGCGACGCCCTTCTATGTGCGAGACCGGGTGGAGCGGATGGCCACGCGGGCCCTCGAGCCGGTGAAAGGGCCCCTCCTGCCAGCGACATTCCGGTCTCGATTCTCCGGCGCTGGGGGCGTGGCGGCGATCGTGGCGATCGTGGCGATCATCGGCGTCGGGCTGGCATGGCGAGGCTCGGGTTTAGGACCGGCCGCCCCCGCCGTCTCGCTGCCCACTCTGCCGGGAACGCCCGGACCCTCGTTCCCGCCCGCGCCCGATGCGGCCTCTGCCAGGGCCGTCGTCATGAGCGCGCTCGCCCCGGGCTTGACCGGCGTGATTTCCGTGGACGGCCTGGGCTACCGGATCACGCACGACGGCGGTGTCACGTGGTCTTCCATGGCTGCCGCCCCGGCTACGCAAACCGACCCGGACTTCGACTTCATCGATCCTACCCACGGCTTCGTCTCTTCGGTCGTCGTCGGCGCGGCGGTTACGACCGTGAGCGTCTACCGGACCACAGACGGTGCTCGGACGTGGCAGGCATCGCAGCTCTCGCTGCCGAGCGAGGCCGGCTGGCAGGTCGATGCCGTCTCGCACTTCTCCGACGCGAGTCACGGCATCCTTCTGGTGACGCGGTTCCAGAGCGACAGCCTCAAGACTGAGGAGTGCACTCTGTATGCGTCCGACGATGGCGGCGCCACATGGGCCGGCAAGGGGGCCGGCCCATGTCTTGGCGCATTCATCTGGCCCACGTGGAGCAGCGCGCTGGCCGGTTACGTGACCTCGGCGCAGGATCCGTCGCAGGTGATCGTCACTGCGGACGGCGGCAGGACCTGGATCAGCGGTCCGCTCCCGGACGTTTCCTCGGGCTGGCGAGCGGCGCCGCAGCTCGTCCTTGTCGACGGTGCAGGGAGACTCCGCTTGCTCGCGTCGATGACTCCGACGACGACCGGGGCCTACACGCCCAGGACGGCCGAGGTGTATGCCAGCTCGGACGGCGGAGTCAAATGGACGAAGCAGTACGCGGTTGGAACGATCCCCGATTCCGCCACGAACCTCCTCGGGCTTTCGGTCTACAGCGTTTCGGTCCTCGGTCCGGACTACTGGATCGCTCTCCAGCAGGGCAGCGGCCCCGAGAAGGCGGACATGCTTGTCCGGACGCTCGATGCCGGCAGGACGTGGTCGGTCGTGCCGAGCACCGGCTTCACCACCGCAGATGGCATGGTCTGGTGGGACGCTCGGCACGGAATGCTGGAGGGCATGCTGATGGTCTGCGACCCGAGCGGCAGCCAGTGCGGCGCCGATCATCCGACCGTCTATGTGACCGACGACGGCGGCTTGACCTGGCACCAGGTGCCTTTCTGAAGGTCCGGCCCTCGCGGGGCCAAGCGGTCGGCCCAGGTTGACCGCCGTAATGCGTCGGGCTACACTCCGGCAGCCCTGTTCGTGGGCGGTTTGTGCGCGCTCTTCGGGGCGCGGTTACGGGCCGTGATCGCGACGGAGGCCCGAAGGAGGTGATTTCCGGATTGGCAGAAGTCCGTGTGGGTGAGAACGAGAGCTTCGAGAGTGCCCTGCGCCGGTTCAACAAGAAGATCCAGCAGAGCGGCATCCTTGCTGAGGCCCGTCGCCGCGAGCACTACGAGAAGCCGAGCGTGAAGCGCAAGCGCAAGGAAGCGAAGCGCAAGAAGGTCGCCCGCCAGCAGCAGAGCTAGGCCCGACCGACACGCCGTCGAAGGGCCGCGCGATCGAACTGCTTACGCGCCGCCCACCCCGAGGTGCCACACCGGTGTCCCTCCGAGATCGACTCAATACCGAGTTGAAGGCCGCCATGCGGTCGCATGATTCTGCGCGCCTCGATGCGCTGCGGATGGTGCTGGCCGCCGTTCAGCGTGCCGAAAAGGAGGGCAAGCACGAGCTCTCCGACGACGAGATGGTCGGCCTGATGGCCCGCGAGCTGAAGGTCCGCCGCGAGTCCGTGGACGCCTTCCGGGCGGGCGGCCGAGCGGATCTCGTCGCCAAGGAGGAGGCGGCCATCGCGGTCGTCGCCGAGTTCATGCCCCAGCCCCTGTCCCAGGCCGAGCTTTCGGCCATGGTCGAGGCGGCCATAGCCGAGTCCGGCGCGGCTTCCCCGCGCGACATGGGCAAGGTCATGGGCCTCCTGACGCCGAGGACTCGCGGCCGCGCCGACGGCAAGACCGTCAGCCAGCTCGTTACCCAGCTGTTGGCTGCGCGGGCCGCCGGCGGATCGTGACCGTGACGCCGTGCTGAGGGAGCCGCGCGAGCTGTCGCACTCGTTCGGGCGACATGACGCTGCTCGGCTCCTGATCGCGGCGGTCGTCCTCGTAGCCGGGCTGGCCGTCGGCATCGTTCCCGACCTCGAGCCGTCCCACAGCGTCCTGGCTGCGGGCACCGTGGCCGGCGCCGCCGTTCGGGCCCCTCGCGACGCCGTCATCGACAATGCGGTCGAGACCAGGGCCGCTCAGGATGCCGCGTCCGCGGCCGTGCTTCCGCAATACGACTACACCCCGGCGCGAGCGGCCACCATAGCCGCCAACCAGGTCGCGGTCCTGCAGCTCGACCTCGCGCCGGTCGACAGCGCTTTCAGCGCCGGCAAGACGCCCGCGGACCTGCAGACTGCCCTGGGATCGGTGCTGCCGTCGCTTCCGAGCGGCGCTCGCTCGACGCTGCTCGTGCTCGACGCCTCCGGCTGGTTCGCCGTGGAGACGAGCGCCGAGCAGCTGCTTCGGAGCGTCGAGCAATCACAGGAGATTCGCGACGCCACGATCGCGTCGACGCTGGTCGGTCAGCAGATGTCGACCGCCCTGACGTCGCCGGAGCAGGCCCTCGTCGCGGCGCTGGTGACGCCTCTGGTCGTGGCCAACTCCACGTACAGCGCAACTCTGACCGAGCAGGCCAGGCAGGCGGCCGTCGCCGCCGTCGCGCCGGTCGCGGACACTCTCAAGGCCGGCCAGGTGATCGTGGACCAGGGACACCTGATCAGCGCCGCCGACATGGTCAAGATCCAATACTTCGGTCTGGATTCCTCGAGCACCGATTGGGGCAAGCCCGCTGCCTGGATCGCGCTGGGCGCGCTCGTGTCGGCTCTGCTGCTGGCCTGGATGTGGCGCTTCCGCCCGGAGTACTGGCAGCGCGGCCGGACGCTCGTCTTGGTCGGCCTGATATTCCTGCTCGTGGCACTGGCCGAGAAGCTCCCGGCGGGCCGGACCTGGCTGCCGTATCTGATACCGACCGCAGCCGCCGGGATGGTCCTGACGGTTCTGCTCGACGCCGGCATCGGGACGGTCATGGTGGCGCTCCTGGCGGCCCTGGTCGGGATGGTGAACGGCCTGTCGCTGGAGCTGTCGACCTACGTCTTCCTCGGCGGTCTGGCCGGCATCCTCGCCATCGGCAAAGGCGAGCGCCAGCACTTCTTCGTCCAGGCCGCGTTTGCCGTAGCTCTCGCCGAAGCGGCGGTCATCGGGGTGTTCACGCTGCTGGGCCAGCACGACGTAACGGGCATGCTGCAGCTCTCGGCCGCGGCGGCCGGTGGTGCGATCGTGGCCGCGGTCGTGACCCTCGGAAGCTTCGCCATCCTGGGGAACATGTTCGGCATCCTGACCGGCTCGCAGCTGCTCGAGCTGGCGAATCCATCGCAGCCGCTCCTGCGGCGACTGCTTGTCGAGACGCCCGGCACCTACCACCACTCCCTGATGGTGGGCAATCTCGCCGAGCGTGCGGCCGAGTCGATCGGCGCGGATCCGCTTCTGGCGCGCGTGGCCGCTTACTATCACGACGTGGGCAAGCTGGCCAACCCGCTCGTCTTCATCGAGAACCAGCAGAGCGGCGACAACATCCACGATCAGCTCGAGCCCCAGGACAGCGCCGCGATACTGCGCCAGCACGTGGCCGACGGCGTGAACCTGGCACTCAAGGCCAGGCTGCCCAAGCCGTTGATCGCCTTCATCCCGCAGCACCACGGCACTTCGCTGATCGCCTTCTTCTACGGCAAGGCTCGCGAGGCTGCCGCCGCGCCGCTCGGCGGCATGGATACCAAGGCCGGCCGCGAGGCGGCCGACGCGGTCGATGCCGCCTCCTTCCGCCACTCGGGCCCGAAGCCCCAGTCGCGCGAAGCCGCGGTCTTGATGCTCGCCGACGGCGTCGAGGCGTCCGTTCGCTCGCTTTCGAGCCGCGACGAGGCGACAATCAGGGCCATGGTCACGCAGATCATCGGCGATCGCCTCGCCGACGGGCAGCTGAACGAATGCGACCTCACCATTCGAGACCTCGACAACGTCCGTGAAGCCTTCGTCAAGCAACTGCTCGGCATGTATCACCAGCGGATCGCCTATCCTGCGAACAAGATCGTCGAGATCGAGTCGCGTCGCGGACGCGGCCTCGGCTAGCACAGGAGGACCCTGGCCATGGGGGTGTGGGCCGCCGGCAAGCAAGCGCCAGGGGCGCGGCGATGACCGACTACCGGGCTCCTGATCGGGATTCCGCGGAGGCACAAGACTCCGTGGACGGCGATAGGCCCGAAACGACCGATCCGGACGGCGGCACGACCGCATCCGTCTACCTCCCGCCCTTCCGAATCGACGTGACCGTCAGGCGCGGCGTCGTCCCGCCGGTTTCGAGGCATCGGCTGGCATCGGCCGTCCGGCTGGCCCTCGAGGCGGCGGGCGCCCCGGGCCCGGCCTCGATCGGAGTCGTGCTCTCGGACGACGGCGAACTGGCCGAGCTCAACGCCGTCCACATGGGCCACGAGGGCCCGACGGACGTCCTGTCATTCCCGTTCTTCCCGCCGGAGGCGTACCCGGCGCACGATCGCGGCCTCCCGGCCGGCCGCGACCCGTGGGTTGCGGCCGCTCTCAAGCAGGCTTTCGCCCTGCCGCCCGGGCTTCGGGCGCACCTGGGCGACGTGATCGTCTCGGTGGAGAGGGCCGTCGCCCAGGCGGCCGACGGCGCGGGCGGGCAGACCGGCGACGTGCGCTGGACGTCGGCGCAGGAGCTGCTCCTGCTGGCGGTCCACGGCACGCTCCACGTCTGCGGCTGGGATCACGCGGAGCCGGTGGAGGAGGCTGCGATGAGGACGCTGGAACGAAAGGTCCTAGGTTCGCTGCCGCTCCACGACGCGGAGCACGGCTCACCGGCGGCGGCGCTCGATCGCTAGGACTCCAGTCACAATTGGCGGATGGATGACGCCAACGAGGGCACGCTCACCCGAATCGAGCGAGAACGTCTGCGTCTGCTCGTGGACGCCGACGTGGACAGAGTCGCATCGTTCCATGCTGACGACTTCCAGCTCATCACCCCTTCCGGACGGCCGCTGTCGAAGGACGGCTACCTCGAAGGCGTTCGCTCCGGCCGGATCGCCTACACCAGGTGGGAGGCCGGCGACATCGTCGTGCGCTCCTACGGAGACGCCGCCGTCCTCCGCTACCCGGCCGAGATGGTCCTGGCATCGGGCGACCCAGGCGCCGATGCGTTTCCTGTCGTGATTCGCCTTTGGCACACCGATCTCTATGAGCGCCGGAACGGCCGCTGGCAGGTCGTTTGGTCGCAGGCGACCGAGAGTCATGGGTGACATTCGGCCATCAAACTTGCGCTCTCGCCGCGCCTGATACCATCCGCTCAGGCCCTCCGAAACGGGATCAGGGCTTGTTTTGCGTGTCGCGATGCGTCGCGGGCGCACCTGCGGAGCAACTTTGAAGATAGTCGTCGGGCTCGGCAATCCGGGCGCTCCATACGAGAAGACCCGCCACAACATCGGCTGGATGGTCCTCGACAGGCTGGCCGATCGGGCCGGCTGGTCCGGCCGCGGCCGAACGCGCGACGCCGCCGCGATCGTCCAGGGACGCTTCCGTGGGCTCGACCTCCTGCTGGTGAAGCCGCTTACGTACATGAACGAGTCGGGTCTGGCGGTTCGCAAGGCGCTCGCTCGTGAGCGCGCTCCGCTGGTCGAGCTGCTCGTCGTGGCCGACGACTTCGCCCTTCCGTTCGGCAAGCTGCGCTTTCGCGAGGGCGGCAGCGCCGGCGGGCACAACGGCCTCAAGTCGATCATCGAGGAGCTGGGCAACGAGCAGTTCAGCCGGCTCCGCGTCGGGATCGGCGATCCCGGCAAGGACGCGATCGACCACGTCCTGAGCCAGTTCGGGCGGGGCGAGAAGGCCCGCCTGTCCGAACTCCTGGACGCCGCGGCCGACGCCGTCGAAGCCTGGGCACGCGAGGGCACGAACAAGGCGGCCAACCACTACAACGCCTTCGAGCTGCGGCCGGACGACGACGATCGGGCGGCGCCTCCCGGCGAGGTCGACGGGCCCCCCGGGGCCGACGGCATCCGGCGCACCCGGACCGGCTGGCGTAAGCCGAAGCCGCCCGAGGGCGGCGAGTGAGCGTCCGCGGCGGTCGACCACTTCGCCGCCAGATCGAGGCCGCCCTCAGTGGCGCGGCCGACCCGCTCGGCGAGGACGGGCTCGGTCTTCCGGACCGGGCGACGCCGGATGACGAGGAGCGGGACGAGTTCTACGTCGCCCATGAGGCGGCCGAATCGGGCGCTCCCGTCCGGCGCGGCAAGCGCGGCAAGGAGCGCCACGTCGACGCCGAGATCCGCACCGCGTACCAGGCCGCTCAGGCCGCGAAGTCGCAGGCCACTCGCGAGGCGGCGGAGGCGGTGCCGGGATCCGGGGCCGCGCCGAATTCGCGGCGGCTCCCCGACCTGCACGTTCTGCCGCCGCTCCTCCACGCCAGCGGGGCATTCGCGGCGCTGCGGCAGAGGCTCGGGGCGGAGAACGCGCCACTTCCCGCCGGCGGACGGCATGCCTCGCTGGCGGCCGTGCCGCACGGCGCCAAGACGTTCCTGGCCGCGGCGCTGGCCCTCGACGGAGGAACGGGCGGATCCGGAGGGACCGGGGCGGCCGGCCCAAGCGGTTCGGGCGCGCCAGGCGAGCGGGGCGAGCGGCTGTGCTGGATCGCCCGCGATGCCGAGATCGGGGATCGCGTGGCCGAGGAGCTGCAGTCGTGGCTCGGCGATCCCGACGCGGTGGCGATCCTCGAGCCACGTTCCTCGCTCGCCTACGAGCGCAGCGAGCTGGTCCGCGACGAGACCGCGGCGCGCGTCGCGGCCCTGGCCGCGTGGCGATCCGGCCGGGCCCGCGTCCTCGTCGCCAGCGTCCAGGCGCTCCTCCAGCACACCCTGGACCCGGACGAGGTGCCGGCCCAGCCGGGCCGGCTCCGCGTCGGAGCCCGCATCCATCAGGATCAGCTGCTGCGCGAATTGCTCGCCCTCGGCTACGACCCCGTGCTCGAGGTCGGCGGCCGCGGGGAGTTCGCCCGTCGCGGCGGCCTCGTCGACGTGTTTCCGTCGGCCGCGCCGCTGCCGATCCGGATCGAGCTGTTCGGCGATGAGATCGACTCCATGCGTGTGTTCGACCCGGCCGATCAGCGCAGCCTCCGACCCGTCGAGGAAGTCGTGCTGCTGCCCGCCAGCGAGTTTCTCGTGCCGGCCGGCGGCATCGCAGAGATCCGAGAGCGGCTGGCGAAGCTGCCCGGGCGCCTGGCGGCCCGGCTCCCCGATCGGCTCGCGGCCGACCTGGCCACGTTCGAGGAAGGCGTCCGGGCCGGCACCGGAGAGTTGGGCGCGCATTCGGGCCACATCCACGACATCGCCGCGTCGGCGCGCGCCCTCGCCACCGGCGACGCGGCCGAGGTCTGGGCCGCCGTCCTGTGCCCCTCGACCGGCCTCGACCACCTCGCGCCGGGAACGCTACTGGTGCTCGACGAGCCGGCCGACATTGCCGACGCGGCCGATTTCCTGTGGCGCCAGGCGCAGGAGCGCCGCGACGAGCTGGTCGCGGCTCACGATCTGCCCGATCAGTGGCCCGAGGCGTACCTGGGCCCGCGCGACTGGAAGAGCCGGCTGCTCCGAGGCCGGACTCTCGAGCTCACGTGGGAATCGGAGGCCGCCTCGCCGACCGGCGGCGGGACGCCGATGGGCGACATCTTCGGCTGGCGGGAGCCGTCGCTGCCGCCGGCCCGGACCGCGCGGCTGGGCCAGACGATCGCGGGCTGGACGAGCGAGGGCGCCCGAGTCGTGCTGGCATCGGATCAGGCGCCGCGCCTGGCCGAACTGCTGACCGAGCAGGACATGCCGACCGCGGCCGTGGACCGGATAGCCCGAGCCCCTGAACCCGGCACCAGGACGCTCGTGGGTCGGAGTCTCAACGGCGGCTTCGCGGACGGTCCGGACGGCCTCGTCCTGGTGACCGACCGTGAGCTGTTCGGCACCGTGCGCGTCCGGCGGCCCAAGGCCATGCGCCGCGTCGTGCCGCGCGACATCCTGGAGCGGCTGACCTCGGGCGATCTCGTCGTCCACGTCGACCACGGCATCGCCCGCTACGAGCGGATGCTCCGCCGCGGCGCCGCCGGCGAAGAGCGCGACTACCTCGAGCTGAGCTTCCACGGCACCGACAAGATCTTCCTCCCGGTCGAGCAGATCGGCCGCATCAGCCGCTACTCCGGCGGCGAGAACCCCGACCTGAGCAAGCTCGGCGGCACCGAGTGGCTGCGGACCAAGCAGCGCGTCAAGCGCGCGGTCACCGACCTCGCCAGAGAGTTGCTCGACATCTACGCCGCGCGGGCCGCCGCTCCGGGCTTCGCCTACCCGCCCGATACTCCGTGGCAGCAGGAGCTCGAGGCTTCGTTCCCGTACGAGGAGACGCTGGATCAGCTCCGCGCCACGGCCGAGGTCAAGCTCGACATGGAGGCCGGCCGCCCGATGGACCGTCTCGTCGTCGGCGACGTCGGCTACGGCAAGACGGAGGTGGCGCTGCGCGGCGCCTTCAAGGCGCTCCAGGGCGGCCGGCAGGTGGCCGTCCTCGTCCCGACGACAGTCCTCGCGGCGCAGCACTTCGAGACCTTCAGCCAGCGCTTCGCCGCGTTCCCGATCACCGTCCGCCTGCTCAGCCGCTTCGTGTCGCAGAAGGATCAGGAGGCGGCCGTCGAAGGACTGGCCGAGGGCACCGTCGACCTGGTGATCGGCACGCACCGCCTGCTCAGCAAGGACATCCGGTTCAAGGACCTGGGCATGGTCATCGTCGACGAGGAGCAGCGCTTCGGCGTGGCCGCCAAGGAGCGGCTCAAGAAGCTGCGCCGCGAGGTCGACGTCCTGACCCTCTCCGCCACGCCCATTCCCCGGACGCTCAACCTGGCGCTGGCCGGAGTGCGCGACCTCTCGCTCATCGAAACTCCGCCCGAGGATCGGCTGCCGATCCAGACCCGTGTCGCCGAAGCCTCGGCCGGTCTGGTCCGCGACGCCATCCTGCGCGAGCTCGACCGCGGCGGGCAGGTCTTCTTCGTCCACAACCGCGTCGAGACGATCGAGGCCCAGGCCGAGCAGCTCCGCCAGCTGCTGCCGGGAGTGCGCATCGCCGTCGGCCACGGCCAGATGGCCGAGGGCCAGCTCGAGAAGGTGATGATCGCCTTCGCCGGCGGCGCGACGGAAGTCCTGGTCTGCACCACCATTATCGAGTCTGGTCTCGACATCCCCAACGCCAACACGATCGTCATCGATCGGGCGGACACCCTGGGCCTGGCCCAGCTGTACCAGCTGCGCGGCCGCGTCGGGCGCTCTTCGCGACGCGCGTACGCCTACCTGCTCTATCGCCGCCGCGAGCGGCTCTCGGACGTCGCCCGCAAGCGGCTGCAGGCGATATTCAACGCCTCGGAGCTCGGCGCCGGCTTCCAGATCGCCCTGTCGGACCTCGAGATCCGCGGCGCCGGCAACATCCTCGGGGCGGAACAGCACGGCCACGTCGCCGCCGTCGGCTTCGACCTCTACACCCGCCTGCTGGCCGAGGCGGTCGAGGAGCAGAAGGCCGAGTTCGAAGGCAGGCCGCCGGTGATCGAACGCCCCGGCGCCACGGTCGATCTGCCGGTGGACGCCCACCTGCCCGACTCGTACGTACCCGACACCGCCCAGAAGCTCGAGCTGTACCGGCGGCTCGGCCGCGTCCGAACAGGCGGCGAACTGGCCGCATTCCGCCAGGAGCTGGCGGATCGCTTCGGGCCCGCCCCGCAGCCCGTGCTGAAGCTGCTCGAGGTCGTCGAACTGCGCATGGCGGCCGAGGCCGCCGGCATCGCCTCGATCTCGCGCGAGGAAAACGAGCTGGTCGTCCGGCTCGGCACTCTGTCGCGCTCGGCCGCGGTTCGCGCTCTGGCGCCGATGGGCCGGGACGCCGTCCGGTTCGGCTCGAACCAGGCCCGCATCCGTCTGCCGCGCGATCAGGCCCGGTCCTGGAGCGTGGCTCAAGCGGTGATTTCGCGCCTGCTGCCGGCCGCGGCGGAGCAGCGAGAGCAACGCGAGCGCGCGGCCGCGGCCCAGGATCCGAGCTGAAACTCGCTCCGTCCGGCGCGGTCGGAGGGCCCGATTTGGCGGCTACTCGGCTCGATCGCGTACCCTATGGGCGGCCCGGATGGCCGTGATCTCACCGGGCCGAACCGCGGAGGGGCCGTCACGGCCGGCCGGTCGGTTCCGTCGCATCCCACCTCACAGGGACCAAGCAGAAGGACAGGGGATGCAGCAGACCAGCACGAAGAGGGCGCGCGGCTCCCGCGACAAGGAGAACTTCCGCCCCGACATCGAGGGTCTGCGAGGCGTCGCGGTCCTCCTGGTCGTTTTCTTCCACGCCGGCCTCCTTTCGAACTCCCCATTCCAGGTTCCCGGGGGCTTCATCGGCGTCGACCTGTTCTTCGTCATCTCGGGCTTCCTCATCACGGGCCTGCTGATTCGCGAGCGCGAGAAGACCGGCCGGGTCGGCTTCGCCAAGTTCTACGCGCGCCGCGTGCGGCGCATCCTGCCCGCGGCCGCGGTCGTGCTGCTGATCACGATCCCGCTCTCGTACGCGCTCGTGACATTGATCCAGCGTCCGGACACGATGGAGGACGGCGCGGCGGCGGCCCTCTCCATCGCCAACATCCGCTTCGCCCTCACGACCGACTACTTCAACCCCGTCACCTACTCGCCGTTCCTGCACTTCTGGTCGCTCGGCGTCGAGGAGCAGTTCTACCTGGTGTGGCCGGCCCTCCTGTTCGTGGCCGCCTGGCGCGCCCCGCGCCTGGGTGCCGGCGCCGCCCTGCTGGTCGTCCTCGTGGTCTCGTTCGCGGCGAGCGTATACATGACCGACGCCAACCCCAGTTGGGCGTTCTACATGTTGCCCACGCGGGCCTGGCAGCTCGCCGCCGGTGGTCTGCTGGCGGTCGGCGCAGGCTCGCTCGCCCGAGTTCCGGGCGCGTTCCGGTTGCTCATCGGCCGGGCGCTCGCGGTCCTGGGCTGGCTGGCCCTTGCGGCCCTGTTCATCGACGCCTTCGCGCTCAACTCGGACGTGCCGTATCCAGGCATGGCGGCGCTCGTGCCCACGATCGCGGGCATGCTGCTGATCGCCTCGGGAACGCAGCCACTCGGGCCCGGAGTGCTTCTCGGGCTGCTGCCGATCCGGTTCATCGGCAAGATCAGCTACTCGCTGTATCTGTGGCACTGGCCGATGCTGATCCTGGGAGGCCTGTATCTCCAGAGCACTCAGGGGATGGCCCTGGCCCCCGACCAGACGCTGCAGCTGCTCACTCCGGTTCAGGCTTACGCGCTGGCGCTCTTCTCCATTCTGGTGGCGACGGTCAGCTGGGGCCTGATCGAGGAACCGTTCCGGCGCGGCTACATCCCGCTGCCCCGCCCCAGCCGGACGGTCATGGCTGGTGTGACGGTGATGGTTCTCGTGGCGCTGATCGGGACGAGTTTCGACGTCAGCGCCCAGAACGACCTCAACGATCTCGGCGGCGGAGTTGCCCAGGCCAACCCCACGGACTCGCCGCAGGCGACCGACACGTCGGGCATCGATGCTACCGATACGCCGGCCGCGTCAGCGCCGAGCTTCGCGTCGCTCCCGCCGGGCGACACGCCGACTCCGGTCCCGGGAATGACGCCCGCGCTTTCGATGCCCACGGCCGGCCCGCCGCCGACGAGCTACGCGGTCACCAACGCCCTCCGCCCCTCGCTGGCCAACGCGCCCACGAACTATGAGGCGCCCTGGGGCGACGGCTGCCTCGGCTGGGAAGCCACGACCGCCCCGCCGGCCTGGGGCAGGTGCGTGTTCGGCAATACGCAGGGCACTTACGTGGTCGCCCTGATCGGCGATTCGCATGCGTCAGCGCTGTTCCCCGCGGTCAACGCCGTGGCCAAGGCTCAGGGTTGGAAGCTCGAGGTCTACCTGAAGATCGACTGCCCCTTCATCGACATGCGGATCTCGGACCTGAACCTCAAGCGCGAATACACCGAATGCGCGACCTGGAACAACAACGTCGTCGCGCGGCTCAACGCCCACCCGCCCAACCTCGCAATCGTGACCATGATGCGCGAGATCAACAACGTCCTCTCGGCGGACGGCTACATCTCGGTCCAGGGCGCCGCGATGGGCCGCGAGATGCAGAAGATCCCGAGCTCCACCCAGGTCGTCATGATCCAGGACATCCCCAGCCCGTGGTATTACGAAGTCCCGACGTGCCTGTCGCAGCATCTGTCCGATTACCGCCAGTGCGCCTACACCCGTGCCAACGGCTTTGGACGGTCGATGGGGAAACGCGAAGTCATCGCGGCCAAGGCGGCGGGAGCGAGCCTGATCAACCTCACCGACGCGATCTGCCCCGGCACCGGGGCCTGCCCGGCGGTTCTCAACGGCATGATCACCTTCCGTGACCAGCATCACCTCACGGCCGTCTTCTCGGCTTCCCTGGCGCCGGCCCTGGACCAGAAGCTCGTTGCGGTCCTGAACGCGACCGCGACTTCACCGCCCTAGGAAGGTCGAACGCGGAGTCCGATTCGTCCGAGGGGCGGTCCCGGCCCGGATTTGGGCCGGCCGAGCGGCTTCGATTCCGCGCCCTGCGGCGGGAAACGCACAATTGGCGGGTTGGCGGTCGAGAGCGCGCGCCGCTGCGGTAGACTTCGACTGCCGAACCTGCTGAAGCCCGACCGGAGGACACCCTCGACATGACAGCCGAGGAGCTGCGCGCCAAGATTCGCGAGATCCCGGACTTTCCGAAGCCCGGAATCCTCTTCTACGACATAACTACCCTGCTGAAGGACCCGGACGCCTACCACGAGGCGATCGATCTCATGATCGAGCCGTATCGGGACGCCCATGTGGATCTCGTGGTCGGCATGGAGTCCCGCGGTTTCATCTTCAGCGGCCCGATCGCCTACCAGCTCCACGCCGGCCTGGTGCCGGTCCGAAAGCTCGGCAAGCTGCCCGCGGAGACGGTGTCGGTCGAGTACGCGCTGGAGTACGGCTCCAACACGCTCGAGATCCACAAGGATTCCATCGGCCGCGGCCAGCGCGTCCTGATCGTCGACGACCTGCTCGCCACCGGCGGCACCGTCCGCGGCACGATCGAGCTCGTGGAGCGGCTTGCCGGCGAGATCGTCGGGCTGGACTTCCTGGTGGAGCTGGTCCCCCTCAAGGGCCGCGATCGCCTGCGGGAATACAAGACCACGAGCGTCATCAAGTACTGAGCGGGAAGGTGCGGCGGTGACCACGCGGGCGTTCGCCAGGGGCCAGCGCGAGGCCATCTCCGTCCACGAAACGACGGATCGGGCGTTGCTGCGGGGCTTCCTCGAGACCGATCGGCTCTTCGCGGCCTACGCCCTGTGCGATCTCGACGACCGCGAGTTCCTGCGCACCCGCTGGGGAGTGGCCCTGTCCGGCGGCCGTCCGATCTCGGTCGTGCTGCAGTATGCCGGCTACTCGCCCCAGCCCGTCTTCGTCATGGGCGAGAACGCCGGCGTCGAAGGCATCCTCGCGGCGGTGATCAAGCCGCGGACTGCCTACGTCGCCGCCCGGCTGGAGAATCTCCCCGCGGTCTCGACCCAGTACCGCGTGGACAGCGGCCCGGAGATGGTCCGAATGTGGGTCGACAGGGCCCATTTCCGCTCCGTCCCCGCCGAAGTGGAGCGGCTTCTGCCTGTCGAGATCGGCGAGCTAAACCGGCTCTACCAGCTGGGCTTCGCATCGTGGCTGCCGGCCAGCGCGATCGCCGACGGGCTCTACTACGGCATCCGAGTCGGCGGCCGGCTCGTCTCCGCCGCCGGCACCCATGTCATCAGCGCGTCGGCGCGCCTGGCCGTAGTGGGCAACGTCATGACGCATGCGGACCACCGCGGCCGCGGCTACGCCACTGCCGTCACCGGCGCGGTAACATCCGAACTCCTGCGCTTCTGCGATCAGGTCGTGCTCAACGTTCGAGCCGACAACCCTCCCGCCCTGGCGGCCTACCGGCGCCTCGGCTACCAGACGCACGTAAACTTCGAAGAACGCCTCATCCACCGCAGCGAGCCGGCCTGGAGCGGCTGGACGGGCCAGATCCGTCGCCTCTTCGCCGCCCGCAAGGAGCCCTGACCATATGACCGCAACCACTCCGTCGCCCCGCGCCTCGTCGGCGCTGCCGGTCCACGAAGTCGCCGACCTCGGGCTCGCCGCCGAAGGAGTCCGCCGTATCGAATGGGCCGAGCGGGAGATGCCGGTTCTGCGGCTGATCCGGCAGCGTTTCGAGCGCGAGAAGCCGCTGGCCGGGCTGCGTCTCGCGGCCTGCCTGCATGTGACCACCGAGACGGCGAACCTGGCCCGAACATTGAAGGCTGGCGGCGCGGAGGTGGCGCTGTGCGCCTCGAACCCGCTTTCCACGCAGGACGACGTGGCGGCGGCGCTCGTCGCCGAATACGGCATCTCGGTCTTCGCCCGTCACGGCGCCGACCGCGACCTCTACTACAAGCACCTCAACCTGGCCGCGGACCTCCACCCGCACATCACCATGGACGACGGCTGCGACCTGGTGACGCTCATCCACCAGGAGCGGCGCGGCCAGCTGCCCGAGATCCTGGCCGGGACCGAGGAGACGACGACCGGCGTCATCCGCCTCAAGGCCATGGCCGCCGACAATGCCCTCGGCTATCCCGTGGTCGCGGTGAACGAGGCGCTCACCAAGCACCTCTTCGACAACCGCTACGGCACCGGGCAGTCCACCCTCGACGGAGTCATGCGAGCCACGAACTACCTGATCGCGGGCCGCCGCGTCGTGGTCGCGGGCTACGGCTGGTGCGGCCGCGGGATCGCGTCGCGGTTCCGGGGCATGGGTGCGCAGGTCGCGGTCGTCGAGGTCGATCAGGTTCGGGCGCTGGAAGCGCTGATGGACGGCAACCTGGTCATGTCCATGGGCGACGCCGCCCCGTGGGGAGAGATCTTCATCACCGCCACCGGCGACATCCACGTCATCCGGGCGGAGCATTTCAAGGTGATGTGCGACGGCGCGATCACCTGCAACTCCGGCCACTTCGACGTCGAGCTGGACCTGCCTGCCCTCAAGTCGCTGGCCGGCGGCCGCGTCCGCGAGGTCCGCCACAACGTCGAGGAGTACGACCTGGGCGACCGCCGGATCAACGTCCTGGCGGAGGGCCGGCTCGTCAATCTGAGCGCCGCCGAGGGCCACCCGGCAGCCGTGATGGACATGAGCTTCGCCAACCAGGCGCTGAGCGCCGAGTACCTGAAGATCCATCACGCCGAGCTCGCCAGGGGCGTGTACGACGTGCCCGTGGAGATCGACCAGGAAGTCGCGCGGCTCAAGCTCACGGCCATGGGCATAACGCTCGACCCGCTGACGCCCGAACAGGCCGAATACATGCGCTCCTGGCAGCACGGCACCTGAGCCCGGGTCGGCGGCCCGGACCGGCGCCGGTCCCGGGGGCGCGCGACCGTCCCGCGGTGTGACCTCACAGCGCCCTGAACGGCGGCCCGGCCCACGTCTGGCGGGACTCGCCCGGGAGGGCGAGCCTCACGTGCTACGCTTCGGCTGCGCCGCGGCGGGGCCGAGATGCGCACGTTGCCCGAGCGCGAAAACCCTGGAGAACCATGGCGAGCTTCCTCGACGACCCGCAGTACCTGTTCACGTCCGAGTCGGTGACCGAAGGGCATCCGGACAAGATGTGCGACCAGATCTCCGACGCGATCCTGGACGCCATCCTGGCCGACGATCCCAACGCTCGCGTCGCCTGCGAGACGGCCACAACGACCGGCATCGTGCTCGTGCTCGGTGAGATCACGACGTCCACCTACGTGGACTTCCAGTCGGTGGTTCGGGAGACCGTCAGGGAGATCGGCTACACCAACGCCGACTACGGCTTCGACTACGAGACCTGCGGCACGCTCGTGAGCGTCAAGGAGCAGTCGCCCGACATCGCCATGGGAGTGGACGAGGTCGGCCACGAGCTCGGCGCCGGCGACCAGGGAATGATGATCGGATTCGCCTGCCGCGAGACGCCCGAGCTAATGCCCCTGCCGATCGCGCTGGCTCACCGCCTGGCCCGGCGCCTGGCCGAAGTTCGAAAGAACGGCGAACTGCCCTACCTGCGCCCCGACGGCAAGACCCAGGTCACCGTCGAGTACGAGCGCGGCGTCCCCAAGCGGGTCACGAACATCGTCGTCGCCGCCCAGCACGATCCGGGCGTCGGCAACGACAGGCTCCGGCCCGAGATCATGGAAGCGGTCGTTCTGCCGTCGATCCCGGCCGAGTTGCGAGCGAGGGATCCGCTCGTCCATATCAACGCCACCGGCCGTTTCGTCATCGGCGGCCCGATGGGCGACGCGGGCCTGACCGGACGCAAGATCATCGTCGACACGTACGGCGGGATGGCCCGTCACGGCGGCGGCGCATTCTCAGGCAAGGACCCGACGAAGGTCGACCGCTCGGCCAGCTACGCCGCGCGCTGGGTGGCCAAGAACGTCGTCGCGGCGGGCCTGGCGGACCGCTTCGAGATCCAGCTCGCCTACACCATCGGCATCGCCCGGCCGGCGTCGGTTTCGATCGAGACGTTCGGCACCGAGCGCGTTCCGGACGACCGCATCCTGGCCGCCATCGAGAAGCACTTCGACCTGCGGCCGTCCGGCATCATCGAGGCCCTGGACCTGCGCCGCCCGATCTACAAGGCGACGGCCGCCTACGGCCACTTCGGCCGGACGGACGTGGAATTCCCTTGGGAGAGCACCGCCCTGGCAGCGGCTCTGGCCGACGAGTGCGGCCTCCCCATCCCGTCCCTCGCGGCCGGTTCCTGAGCCGCATGTACGCCGTCGTCCTGGCCGGCGGGGGCGGAACGCGGCTGTGGCCGCTCAGCACCCCCGAGCGCCCAAAGCCGTTTCTTCGGTTGATCGGCGACGACACCCTGATCCAGCGTTCCGTGGCCCGGCTGGCGCCTCTCGTGGAGCCGGGCGACGTCTACGTCGTAACCGACCAGCGCTACTGCGATCTCGTCCGCGAGCAGCTGCCGGGAATCCCGGCAGCCAATTTCCTGGGCGAACCGGTAGGTCGAAACACCGCCGCCGCCGTGGCGTTCGCCGCCGAGGCCATCGATCGCCCGGCCGGCGAAGTCATGCTCGTCCTGCCCGCGGACGCCCACATCTCCGACGAGGCCGGACTGCGGTCCGCTCTGGCGGTCGCAGCCGACGTCGCCGCGGGCGGTCCTCTCGTGACCCTCGGCGTGCGTCCGGATCGGCCCGAAACCGGGTACGGCTACGTCATGGCCCGGCCGCCGGCGCGGGTCGTCGACGGCCACGACACCTACGCCGTGGATCGGTTCGTGGAGAAGCCCAACCGGGAGCTCGCGGCCGAGCTGATCGCGACCGGGCTCGCGAGCTGGAATGCCGGCATCTTCGTCTGGACTCGAGCCGCCATTCGGGACAGGCTCTCCCGCCACGCGCCCGACATCGTCGGACCGATACGGGAGATCTGCTCGTCCGGCACGGGCGACGACCTGGAGCGGGCGTACCCCGCGCTGCGGTCTACCTCGATCGACTATGCGGTGATGGAGCCCGCGTCGCTCGAAGGCGCGGTCGCGGTCGTCCCGATCGACGTCGGCTGGAGCGATCTGGGCAGCTGGGCGGCGCTGCGCGACGCCTGGCACGCCGCGTCGGATGGCGCCTCGGGCGCGGCAGGCAGCGGCAACAGGCGCGATATCGGTTCCTCGGACAGTCTCGTGCTGGCGGGCGACCGATTGGTCGTGACCATCGGGCTCAGCGGGACCATCGTCGTCGACACGCCCGACGCGCTCCTCATCTGCTCGGCCGACCGATCGCAGGAAGTGCGCGCCATCGCGGAGGAAATATCCAGGAGCGGCCTTCCGCCCAGCAGGGAGAACAAGCCTTGAGCGTCACCATGAGTGCTTCGGAGCCCACGAAGATCGTCTTTGGGACCGACGGCTGGCGGGCCCGAGTTGCCGACGAGTACACATTCGACAACGTCCGCCGCTGCGCCCGAGCGGTGGCCGAATACGTGGCCGGTCGCGGCGCGCAGGCGAAGGGCATAGTCATTGCCTACGACCGGCGCTTCGTGAGCGAGTACTTCGCGGCCGCCGCCGCCGAGGTCGTCCTGGCCCACGACATCCCGGTCGCGCTCGCGGCCCAGCCCGTGCCGACGCAGATGTCGTCCTTCGAGGTCGTCCAGCGGAAGTCGGCGGCGGGCATAGTCATCACCGCCAGCCACAACCCCTGGACGGACAACGGCTTCAAGGTCAAGTCGCCCACGGGCGCTGCGGCCGGTCCGGAGATGCTCTCGGGGATCGAGGCGCTGCTGGGCTCGGACGCCGGCAAGCCCATGCCGCGCCGGCCGCTGGCCGACGCCGAGGCCGCCGGCCTGCTGGAGCGATTCGATCCGTACGCCGGCTATCTCGAGTTCATCCGTCCCAATGTCGACCTCGAGCGACTGGCCGCCGCCGACCTCAGCGTGCTCGTCGAGCCGCTCTACGGCGTCGGAGCGGGCTGGCTCCCGCGGATCCTCGCGGGCGGCAGGATTCGGATCACGGAGATCCACTCGGAGCGGAACCCGTACTTCGGCGGCGTGAACCCCGAACCGATCCCGCCCAACGTGGACGAGGCACTGGCCAAGCTGGCGGGCGGCGGGTACGACCTGGGGCTGCTCCTCGACGGCGACGCCGACCGGTGCGGGCTCGCGGACGAGCGCGGCACCTTCATCTCGACGCTCCAGATCTTCGCTCTGCTGATGTATTACCTGGCCGAGTATCGCGGCCTGCGAGCGCCGGTCGTGAAGACCGTCAACGAAACCTCGATGGCGGAACGGCTCGGCGAGCGCTACGGCGTCCCGGTCTACGAGGTGCCGGTCGGGTTCAAGTACATCGGGCCCAAGATGATCGAGACCGGCGCCATGATGGGCGGCGAAGAATCCGGCGGGTTCGGGTTCGGCATGCACCTGCCCGAGCGCGACGGCATCTTCGCCGACCTGTTGCTGCTCGACCTTTTCATCCGCGAACGAGCCGCCGGGCGGGGGCCGGCCAGCAAGGCGATCGCCCACCTGCACGAGATCGCCGGGCCCTCGAGCTACCGGCGTGTGGACCTCCATTTCGACCGGGCGGTCTATCCGGCCCTCAAGGTTCGCCTCCTGGCGGAGTTGCCCGACCGCGCTCCGGTCGAGCTGGCGGGACGGCCCGTGGTCCGGACGCAACCCCTGTCCACCAACGACGGATTCAAGTTCTTCGCCGACGACGGCTCGTGGCTGCTGGTCCGTTTCAGCGGTACCGAGCCCCTGGTCCGGGTCTACACGGAGGCGTTGTCGCCCGCCGCGGTCGACGCGAATCTGGCCGCCGGAGAGCGAATCGTCCGCGACGCCTGACCCGACGCGCATGAGAGCGGCATTCGGCGCCGCTTCCAGGCGGTGTCCCGCCGGCTCGTGAGCGGCTCCGGACTCTGGCGAGCAAGATGGTTGCGGGCGGTCCGGGGAGTGGCAGCCTGCCGGATCGGATGGGCTGCCGGCGCCGACTTCGGACGGCCGTTTCGGCCCAGCGGGACGATCGGTTGTCTCTTGGCTCGCAGCTGTACAGTGAACCGAACCGGCCCCGACCATTCATCTGGGCGGTCGGCGGCGGATCTCTTCGGGGCATGCAGGGCGACGGAGGGTAACGGCGATGCACAGCAGTCTCATCGGGAAGGTCGAGAAGGCGAACCGCTACGCCCGCGAGCTGGATCGGATCTCATTCGAACAGCTCGCGGTCACGTTTAAGGGTGACAACGACACCCACACCGTCCGACTCGACGGCGAAGCCTGGCAATGTACATGCCACTTCTTTGAGAGCTGGGGATCGTGCGTCCATGTGCTCGCCCTGCAGAAGATCCTGGGCGTCATGCTCCCCGAGCCTGCACAGACATCGCTCCTCAGCGTCCAGCCTGCCGTCCCCGCGTAGGGGAACCGCGCGGCGCACCAGGGTGCGATTCACGGAGCCTCGAGGTCGGCCGACTGCCCGGCCTCCGACGCGAATTCGCCTCTGCGTGAACGCCGTTGGTGGCCCGATTCCGCCTCGAGAACGGCACCAGGATCGAGGCTGACCCGGGAGAAGCGCGCCGCGTTCCGATCGGCGCCCACCGGGTGTTCTCCACGGCGCAGACCCTGCTGGAGGGCCGACCCGCCGCGCGCGCTGCTGCCTCGCGAGGGCAGATGAAGAGCGAGAGTGTAGTCTTGGCGCGGCGAGATCGACACAGTGGCCCGCTCCCGCTCGAGAATCGAGGGAAACCGTGAACGACACCAGAGGATCGCTCGTGAACCACCGCCGCCTCAGCGCCGCCTCCTTTGCCGCCGTCGCGCTGGCACTCGCTCTGGTTGGCGCAGCCTGTTCCAGCGCCCTGGAGCCCACGCCCAGCCCCGTCGCGGACACTCCGACGCCGGCCGTGACGACTCAGGCTTCGGCCACGGCCACGACGGCACCGCAGTCCAGCTTGATTGCGACATTCACACCCTGGCCGACCGTGCCGCCGACGGCGCCGCCGACCCCGTACCACACCCCCGGCAAGACCGCCGCTCCGTCCGCCGGGCCCACTTCCCCAGCTCAGGCCTGCTCGAGCAGCGCGAAGAACCAGACGTTCTTCCTGGAGGCTGCCAACGCCCTCAAGTTCACGGTCTACTGCGCCAGCCCCAAGGGCTGGAGCCTGGCGAACGCGAACTACGGGCAGCCGAAGGCCGGCGGCTGGCTCACCATCAACTACAAGTCGGGCAGCGCGACGATCGCGGTCTCCGAGGGCGCGTTCTGCCTGACCAGCGCCAGCGCATGCGCGCCGAAGAGCTCTTCGATCGGTTCGGCGTCATTCGGTCCACTCTCCGGCGCCCTGGACGGACTGGCCTCCGGTGATCTGGCGATCTACGTCAGCCCGGGCACGGCACACGCTTACAGGATCGTCGGTCACCTGGTCAGCCAGTCGGCATTCGTCAGCATCGCCGCCGGCTTCAAGGCTGTGCCCAAGACTTGATCCGGGTCCGGCAGAACGCCCCCCGACGCAATGCCGTCGGACTTACGGGCGACATTGCCCGAAACGACACACGGCCGCCGCGCCTGCCGTCCCACGCAGGAGCGCGCCCGAGAGAGAGTAGTGTTCGAAGCGCGCAAGTCGGCACTCCGCCGGGCTTCCACCAGGAAATGGGGGAATCAGTGAAAGACACCAGAGGATCGCTTGTGAACACAAGGGGAATTCGGACCATCTCCTTCGCGGGTGCCGTCATGGCGCTCGCTCTAGTGGCCGCCGCCTGCAGCTCCGCGCAGCCGACGCCGATTTACGTGGTTCAGACGCCGGCGCCGACGGCGACGACCCAGCCAACGGACACCCCGACCCCGACGCCCGCAGCGGCCACGCCGACCGCGGCGCCGACGGTCTCCGCGGCCCCGACGGCCACACCGGTCGCCAGCGCAACCGCCGCCGCCTCGGCCAGCCCGACCTCACCGGCCGCGTTCTGCACGGGTGCCGCGGCCAATCAGCCGACATTCCTCAAGACGGCCAAGATGTTGAAGGGCGCGGTCTACTGCCCGACCCTCGGCAAGGGCTGGTCGCTGGCCGGCTGGACCTTCGATGCGACGAAGTCGCCGGGCTGGATGAAGGCCACGTACAAGTCGGGCTCGGCCACGATCCAGCTTGACGAAGGCGCGTTCTGCCTGACACCCACCGTTTGCTCGCCGCTCGGTGGTTCCATCGGCACGGCCAACTACGGCAACATCACGGGCGGCGCCATCTTCCAGACGGCCGCCACCGATTTCTCGATCTACGTGAGCCCCGGCACCAAGAACGCCTACGACATCCTCGGCCACAACGTCAGCCAGGCGAACCTGGTGGCCGCTGCGGCGGCTCTGAAGGTCATTCCCAAGTCGTAAGCGTCGGGGGCAGATCGGCCACGGTCGATCCAGCCCGCACCTGAGTCACATAACGAACGGCCGCTCATCGAGCGGCCGTTCGTTCGTTGTCCGGGCTGAGCGCCGGCTCAGGTCTCCGGCGCGGCGGGCTCCGGTGATGCCTGCTCGGTCGTCTCGGGCTTTTCGGCGCGGCCCCGCTTTCGAGCCATCGGTTGCGGCTCGGCCGCCGCCCCCGACTCGACTTCCTCATCCTGGCCGGCCTGGGGCAGGCGCGGCACGCGAATGGGCCGGCCCTCGCGCTCTTCGACACGGCGAGCCGCCCGAACAGCCACCGATTGGGCATCCACCCGCATGTGCCCGAGGTAGTAGAAGAAGAACGACGCAATGACGGCCGCGACCGGAATACCGAAGATGGCGCCGGGAATGCCGGCCATCTTGGAGCCGATCATCACCGAGCCCAGGACCACGACCGGGTGCAGCCCGACGGCCTCGGCCATGAGTCGCGGCTGGATGACGTTCATCAGCACGAACCACCCGACGACCATGATGATCATCACCGGCAGGGTCGCCTCGGGTGCGAAGAAGATCGCGACGAGCACCGGCGGCATCCACGAAATGAACGGCCCGAAGAACGGGATGGCCTGCAGGATGCCGGAAGAAGTGGCCGTGACCGGCATGTACGGCAGACCGAGCAGGAGGCTGGCCGCCATGGAGATGGAACCGTAGATCACGCCCGACAGGGCCTGCCCTCTCAGGAACCCGCCGAAGGATCGCGAGACGCTGTGTTCGAGCAGCTTGGCCTCGTCGCTGTAGGCGGGCGGGACGAGCCGGAAGAGGAAACTCACGATCCTGTCCCGGTCGACGGCCATGTACAGCGACAGGAAGAAGACGAAGAGCAGGTTGCCGAAGATGCCCAGGCTGGCGACGGCGACACCGCCGAGAGGCTGGGCCAGGTCCGTGGCGCTGTTCTTCAGATTGGCCAGCAGGGAGTTGACCTGGTCGTAGAGGCTGATCTGGTTGCCGCCAACGGAGTTCAGGCGATCCTGGTAGGGCTGGAGCATGGCCTGCAATCGATCGCCTGTCGGCCAGTTCGTGACCAGGTTGTTGATCGACGCGTAGAGCTGCTGGGCGACGAGCAGGATCCCGGCGATCAGGAGAACGATCAGCAGGGCGTAGACCAGGATGACGGCCACGGCCCGCGGCAGACGCGGGATCACGTGGACGAGAGCGCTGGCGAGCGGGCTCAGGATGAAGGCCAGCAGCCAGGCCAGGAAGAAGATCATGATCACGTCGCTGAAGTACGCGACCATGCTCGTGACGTCGTCGATGACGACGAAGGCGGCCGCCACAGTCGCCAGAATGATGAGCGCCGTCAGCCAGCGATGAATTCGCGGCGTCATGAATGTGGCGGTGGAAGGCTGGTCGGGCATCGTCCCCTCAATCCTCGGCGCGGGCTGACGCCGAGATGGTACGCCCGGACGCCCGAGTCGGGGAAGGGTCGCCGAGCGCGGCGGCTCGAGGCGGATCGGGGCGCTGCGGACCGCACGGCGCTGCGACGGAGCACGCCCGGCTCGGCCGGGGCACGACGCCGCGACGCGGATGCGATCGACTCTCGTTCCGCTGCGTCCGGCCGCCCTCCTGGCGCGACTTCCGTTGACACTCCCCGGCCGCCCGTGCAGCATGCCTGGCACCTCGGAGACGAGCCGGGGCCCGCAGGGAGAACCGCGCGAATGACGCTCACTATGGCGCCGCGTGCCCGGCATCGAGCCGGCATCGGCTCACTCGCCTCGAGCG
>Ga0265316_10001374_pt1 | contig 26206 bp, 27 predicted proteins | sample 4522metaG_FD_202092 | JGI IMG/M metagenome (GOLD analysis project Ga0265316, IMG submission 202092) | Rhizosphere microbial communities from Carex aquatilis grown in University of Washington, Seatle, WA, United States - 4-5-22 metaG | ecosystem: Host-associated > Plants > Roots > Rhizosphere >... | reverse complement strand
GAGGCCGCGGCCAGCGCGTACTGCTCCCGTTTGGTTGACAGTCTGGCTTGCACTGCCACCGACTCACGGGAGAAAGTGAAATCCGGCTCCAACTCATCGGCGTGGCGGCCAATGGCATCGACGAAGATATCGGCCGCAGCCATGATCACGGGCTTCGAACCCAGCCGAGCGGCAAGAGACCGCATGAACGCGACCCATGCCGCCGGCTCCAGGTCCGGGTTGGGGCACAGGTACGATTTGCCATACCGGGACCGGAAGCCCGCCTGGTACGATTCGCAATCGACTCCGACCGCACGAAGACCGCGCCGTTCGAGGTCCCGCATCAGGTTCAGTCCGCTTTGGAACACGCTGCAAACTACCACCGGCGGCCATCCCGGTTCTGCGCGTGGCGGTGTCGGCATAGGTGTGTTGCGCCCGGTGCGGGTCATTTTTCTCGATTCATTATAACTTGGTCCGCGCACCCGGACCCCGCGGCGCGGGCGCGAAACCCCGTCGCATCGCCGCCTCGTCGCCGTCCAGCACCACCACCACGCTGGCGAGTCGGTCCGGAAGTTGGCGAAGGTTAGCAGGGGCGCCTGCCCCGCGCCCATCCGAGACTGGCGCGTCGGATCCGGTCCGGAAGTTGGCGAAGGTTAGCAGGGGAAATGAGTGGCCCCAAGGATAGGCATGGTAAACTCAGTCCTTGATCGCATTCACCGGCCGGAACCGGTGTGTTTTTGGGGTCAGGCGTGAGGCGGACGAGACGAATATGGGCCTGGTATTGGTCTTGACATACATCGCGCTGAACCTGTTGTCGCCGGGGGACATGTTTCCGGCCTTGGCACCCTTTAAGCCGCTTCTGATACTGGCGATCTTTTGCCTGCCGGCCTTGCTGTTCGCCCGCTTGCAATCGCCCGAAATCGGTAAACTGCGGACCCAGTTCATCCTCGTGATGCTGTTCTTCGGCTGGACCTGCTGCTCCTGGATTCCACACGGATGGTTCGGTGGGAATCTGACCACGATACTCGAACTGGGGCCGAACGTGATGGTGTACATCATGGGTGTGGTGCTACTGCGCAGCCCGTTCAAACTGGGGGCACTGCGCATCGTCCTGGTGCTGGTAGCGGTGTACGTGATCGCCAACGCGTTCGGGCAGGTCCCCTATGCCCGGGCCAGCGGCGTGTCTACCCCCTATGTGCTGGCGAGCCACGAGCTGTTCGACCGGGACGCCGTGCGGATTCAGGGCCTGGGCATGTTGCACGATCCGAACAACTTCGGACAGTTCCTGCTATTGATCCTGCCTATGTTGTATGTCAGCAGGAGGGAGACCGGCCTGGGCATCGGATACCTCCTCGCCATCCCCGTCACGGTGCTGTTGGTGGTGGGAGTATACTTCACCGGCTCGCGGGGCGCGGAGGTGGGGGCGGCCTTGCTGATCGCGCAATACCTGATCTGGCGGTTCAAGACGGTGGGAGCCGTGTTCTCCGCGGTGGTCGGGTCGGCACTGTTCGCGGCAATCAACACATTCCGCACGAGGACCATCTCCATGGCCGGGGGAATGGATCGCCTGGCGATCTGGTCCGACGGGATGCAGTTCTTCAAGTCGTCACCGGTGTGGGGAATCGGCATCCGCGGCTATATGGACAGGGACGTCATGACGGCCCACAACTCCTATCTGCTGTGCGCGGCCGAACTGGGAATAGTGGGCTATTTCCTGTGGATGAGCATGGTATTGGTTACCTTGATCCAACTAAACCGCGTTCCCAAGATTGTGGGTGAATCGAATCCGGCCCTGGCACGGTGGGCGCTGGCGCTGAACTTCTCGCTGAGCGGGTATATGTTTACCAGCTTCTTCCTCTCGCGCACCTACGACCTGCCTCTGTTTCTGTTGCTGGGCATGTCCGGAGCAGTCATCACGGAAGCCGGCGGCGACGAAGCCGTTCCTCCGGGCCGCGGGTGGCCGCTTTGGTCGTTCGGAATCTGTGTCGCCATATTGGCGTTGATCTACGCGCTGCTGCGGCTGCGGGTGGTTTAGTTCCGTTATTGGGGCGCCAACGAGAATTTTGTTCCCGTTGCGTCGTTTCAGGCGGCGATCTTGAGACCGGCTGCCCGGAGGAGCGTGTCCAGACTGTCGCAGACCCGTTGATACAGACGGTCGAGCTGGCATCGTTTGTCGTCGGGGAGGATACGGTCACCGCGGCATGGTGCGAGCAAGCCGGCCGTAAGAGGCGCATAGATCTTTTCGAAGAGCTTGAGGAAGACCAGAAATATGGAATAGCCATGGCCGACCAGTCGATAACGGCGGGGGCGCGGGACTTTCTCGACCAGCCTCTTGTGTCGTAATTGCCGAGGGATTCCGCCGCCGTGGAAAAGCGGACAAGGCACGATTCATGAATATGGCCGAGGGATCCGTCGAGGAGTGCCGCTACTTTCTGATCCTCGCCAGGGACCTTGGATACTGAGACACCCAGAAGCTGTCCGTGACGTTGGAGGAAGTCAGCCGGCTCCTCGGCGCGTACACCGCCGCCATTCTGGCTTCTGACTCCTGACTTCCTCGACTCCCATATCCGGCAGGATATCAAGGGCGCAGCCCTTGGCTAGTTAGTTAGGCTACCCCACCAGCGCGCCCGCCTTGGCCAGCGCCGCTTCCACTTCTTCTTTTCCCAAGTCCGTGCTGATGAATAGTTCCTGGCGCGCGCCGGCGCTCAGCGCGATGGCCTTCCAGCCGTTCTGCGTCGGCACGGTAACCCGCACCCGCACTTTGCCTCTGGCATCGCGCACCGGCCGGATCACTCCGGGAATTACCGACCGGATGGCGGCGTTGGCGGCCAACAGCTCCTCCAGAATGCCGCGCACGCCATCGATAATGCTGTGCTCGATTTTGAGCCGGTCTTTGGCCGTTCGCAGACGCACTTATTCCCAACCCTCGCCGCCGCGCAGCGGAACGAAGCGGCATAGCGTGGCCACGCGATAATCCATCCGCCCTTCCCGCTTCCACAGCAACCGCAATTCCTGGTCGTCCCACTCGCCCACGGGAATCACCAGGCGCCCGGGATCGGCCAATTGCTCCAGCAAAGACGGCGGGATCTCGCGTGCCGCCGCGGCCACCGAAATCGCCGGGTATGGAGCCAGCGGCGGATGGCCGAAGGAGCCGTCGCCTTCTACCACTGCGATATTGCCATCGCATCCCGTCCGCCGCAGGTTGTCCCGTGCCAGTTGCGCCAGCGCGGGGATCAGCTCCACGGTGACGACGCGCGCGGCGAGTTTCGCCAGCACGGCGGCGGCGTATCCGCAGCCCGCTCCCACTTCGAGCACGGTTTCGCCGCCGGTGAGCGCGAGCAGCTCGGCCATGAGCGCGGTCATGTACGGTTGCGAAATCGTCTGGCCGTGTCCCACGTGGATGGGGTTATCGGTGTAGGCCACCAGGCGCGAATCCGCCGGCACGAATTCCTCGCGCGGAATTTCGCCCATGGCGGCCAATACGCGCTCGTCGCGGATACCGCGGCGGCGCAGTTGCACATCCACCATTTTGCGGCGTTCTGTTGGCCAGTCCGGAATCACGTCTTTGCTCAACTCTATAATAGCTGTGATGGCCCATCAGGTTACGTTGATTCCCGGAGACGGTATTGGACCCGAAGTGGCGGAGGCTACCGTGCGCGCGGTGGAAGCTACCGGCGCATCGATCGAGTGGGAGCGCGTGGAAGCCGGCGCCCGCGCGCTGGCCGAGCAGGGCCAGTTGATCCCGGACGACGTGTTCGCCTCGCTCGAAATGACGCGCGTGGGTCTCAAAGGCCCCACCGCGACGCCCATCGCCGGCGGGCACCAGAGCATCAACGTGGCGCTGCGCAAGAAGCTCGGGCTGTATACCAACTTCCGGCCGGTGCGCATGCTGCCCGGCCTGAAGACCCGCTTTCAGGACCTGCCCATCAACCTGGCCATCTTCCGCGAGAACACCGAAGACCTGTATTCCGGCCTGGAGCACGAAGTGGTTCCGGGGGTGGTGGAAAGCCTGAAGATCATCACCCGCCACGCCTCCCTGCGGATTGCACGGGCGGCTTTCGAATACGCCCGCCGCGAAGGGCGGCGCAAGGTCACGGCCATCCACAAGGCCAACATTATGAAGATGAGCGACGGCCTGTTCCTGAAGTGCTGCCGCGAAACGGCCGCGCAATTCCCGGAGACCGTGTACCAGGAGTTGATTGTGGACAACGCCTGCATGCAACTGGTGATGCGGCCGGAGACCTTCGACGTGCTGGTGCTGCCCAATCTGTATGGCGATATCATCTCCGATCTGGCCGCCGGCCTGGTGGGCGGCCTGGGGATTGTGCCCGGCGCCAACATCGGCGACCACCACGCCATCTTCGAAGCGGTTCACGGGACGGCTCCGGACATTGCGGGCAAAGGGCTGGCGAACCCCACGGCGCTGATGCAATCGGCCGTGCTGATGTTGGCGCACCTGGGCGAGCGCGCGGCGTCCACGCGTCTGGAGCGCGCCATCCACCGGGTCTATGCCGAAGGCTCGCAGCTCACCGGCGATGTAGGAGGGAAGGCATCGACGGCGGAGTTCACCGATGCGGTGATTGGGCGGTTGGGGTAAGCGGTCGATGACCGTCTCCCCTTCCAGGCGGATTTTGCCGCGCGGGAGATGGGTTTGAGCCGCAAACTGAAGTGCCATCGCCAACCTGCGTGATTCGCGGAAGCGGCTCTCGCCTTGCCTCAACGCCGAACCAACCAAGCGGCGGCGGATCGTGCGGAAGCCGGTGCCCTGCCCAGTGGTGCCCGCAGCGTCTGAAAGCCATCCGTGCGGATGGCTACGATGCACGGCGGCTCCAAGCGCCGCTTTCCAGGTGGCTCGATCGCCGGCTCAGCGGTAACGGTAGAGTGTGACGCGCAGGATGCCCGGGAAGGGGTCGCCGGCGAGGCGTTTGCGCAAATCCAGGTAATCTCCTTGCCCGGCGTCGTCGCCGGCCAACCGGCGTCCGGCAACCCACCGGCCGTTGACAAAGGTGCCCTCCTCCACGGTGGCCAGTCCGGCGAACGGAGGGCCCGGCGTGTTGGGAGCAAAAGTGACGCTCACGTCGTTGCCCGCGGCATAGAATTCCTGCGGCCCCGCCGCAATGAAAATCGCTCCCGAAAGGAGCGGGGTCCCTTGCGGGGGTGGTTCCACCCGGGGCGCCAGGAACGCGACCTCCAGCGTGTAATCCCCTACCTGGATTTTCCGCGGCGGGTCGTTCGGACCCAGCAGAACGGCGGACATTGTCCCCTTGCCCTGGTGTTCCGCAATCAGGGGCGCCAATTGCGCGATCAAACCGTAGCCGGTAATCTGATCGTCGTCCGGAGTTAACGATCTGTCGAATCCCATCGGCGAGTAACCGATCGCATCGTAGCGTCCGAAGGCGTTGAGTGCTCTGGCTGTGGTGATCCGCCCGCCGTTCGTCTCGGGTATGAACAGCGGGTTGCCGGACCGCGTGTACTTGGCGCACCACGCCTCGAAGTCGGGGCTGTAAATGTCGGGCGCGAAGATATCGAGCCGCGGCGCTCCGGCTCGCCACACGTCCAGCGCGTCAGGCATGGGTCCGCCGCTCTGTCCGTTCTTGACCGGCGCAGGTTCCTTCCCAAATCCGAACTGCGGGCAGTTCACGTACATCGGTATCGGGTATTCGGCTTTGCCCGCCTCCACCACCCGTCCGATGTAGCGCGCAAAGTTCCAGGCCATGAAAATCTCCTCCGTGGGCCTGCCTTTGCCGAACACCTCTTCCCAGGTTCCCGATGTCTTGAAGCCGGCCGCCTCCCACAGCTTGCGAAGCTCCGGGCTCAGCGCATCCTTGTGCTGCGCGAGGTAGTCCATCAACTCCTTCGGCGCCGGCCCCTCGAAAGCCTTATTGGCCGCGGGCGAACGGTCGCGGGTGTCGCCCTGCATGCCGACTTCGTTCTCCACCTGCATCATGAGGACTGTGTGCTGCTCGCCATCCACTGCCTTGATGTGCCGCATGAGGGCCGCAAAGGCGCGGGCGTCGGCGTCCCGGTTCGCATCGCTGAGCGGGCTGAGCAGTTCGATGCTCCTGCTCCCCGCGAACGGAACGCGCGGCCGCCCCGGTCCCGCCGAGATCAAGGGCAAGGTGCCCCCTACGATCTGGGCGCGCGGGAACCGCTCGAAGTCCCGCTTCACCCAGTCGGGCGAGAAGCTGGACAGACCGTTCTTCCAGCTTGCGAACCAGAGAAGCACGAGATGCAGGTTGCGGGTTCGCACATCCCGGATCACGCCGTCCAGCACACTGAAGTCGAACTTACCTTCCTCCGGTTCGATCTTAGCCCAGGAGACGGCCGCTACCACGGTGTTGAGATTTGTCTGCGCGGCGATCCTCGGCCATACCACCCTCTTCCAGTAATCGAGGTTACTGGCGCTATTGACGCTCAACTGCGATCCCAGAACCAGAAACGGCTTGCCGTCGACGATTAACTGGGTAGCCGTCCCCTGTTTTCGTAAGTGAGGGATACCGTCAGCAGTGCCCTGACTCGCAGTGAAGGCGAGAGAGCATACGAAAGGGACGCAAAACAAGACTCGAAGTTTCATGGCTAACCCTTCAGATCCTGAAACGCTTCCGCGATCTCCTTTTTCGCGGCTTCCGTGGGTACGGTCAGCGGCAGGCGGGGTGGGCCGCCGTAGTAGCCATTCAAATCCATGGCGTATTTCAGACCGGGTACGCCGTACTTCGAAGTGACCAGCATGGAGGCGCGGCCGATGCGATTCTGCCAGTCCAGGCCGGCGGCATCGTCCCGCGTGCGGTAAGCTTCCCAGATCGCAATCACCGAATACGGAGCGGCGTTGGCGTAGGCCAGGATGGCGCCACAAGCTCCCATCAGCAGCGAGGGCCAGAGGGTCGGCGCGGAACCTACCAGAACCTGGAAGCCGTGCTTCACCTCGCGGATCATCTGCATGACTTTTTCCACGCTGCCCGAGCTTTCCTTGATGGCGATCATGTTGGGATGCTCCGACAAGGCCACCACGGCTTCCACCGGGATATCCACTCCGGTGGTCTGCGGCCAGTTATAAATGATGATCGGCAGGCGCGACTGGTCGGCCACCGCGCGGTAGTAGAGCGTCTGCGCGTCGGCGCGATTGATCAGGTTCTTGTAATAGTGGGGCGTGCGCACCATGGCGGCCTGGTACCCCATTTCCGCGGCGCGATTGGTGAGCGCGACCGTCTCGCGCACGCTCTCCATGCCGGTGCCGGCGATGAGCAACTTGCCGGGCGCCGCGTGTTTGGCCACCATTTCCCAAACGGCAAACTTCTCTTCGGAGGTCACGTGCACGCTTTCGCCCGTGGAGCCCATCACGACGTAGCCGGCGAGCGACGTCCGGTTCCACTTCTCCACGTTGTGCTGCAGCTTGGCTCGGTATATGTCGCCGTTATGGTCGAACGGCGTAGTAATTGGAGGATAGATGCCTTGTAGTTTCATGATAGGAAGCTTCCCGGCCGCGTCTGGCGCCCCCACTGGATTCGTGCCAGGCCGCGGAAACGAGAACACTCTCCTATGATACTGCGCCGCGTCTGGGTGGTTCTGGATGCTGCGCCGCGTATTGGTGGATTGCCGGATACCGCGCCGTGTATTGGTGGGTTGCCGGATACCGCGCCGTGTATTGGTGGATTGCCGGATACCGCGCCGTGTATTGGTGGGTTGCCGGATACTGCGCCGTGCGCTACCGATTGCCGCGGGCGCCAGAGTGGGTAGTGCGGTACGGGTTTAGCGCAGTACCCGAGAGTGGCGCAAGGAACATCGGCGTGCGATCCTGGGACGGTGTTCTCTCTCGAAATCGAATGCGACCCCGAAGATCGCGACTTGCTGATCGCCGAGTTGTGGGACCACAAGTCCGCCGGCATCGTGGAACTGAGCGCCGAGCACGTGCGGGCGTTCTTTGAGGACACGGCCGACCAGGGGGAACTGTCCCTGCTCTTCCCCGGCGCCGCTTTGCGGATGGAAGAGGATCGCGACTGGGTGCAATCCGCCCGCGACCTGCTCCAGCCCATGGAAGTGGGCACGCGCTTTTTCCTGGTCCCCGAATGGCGCGACGACCGAGCGCCCGAAGGCCGCTTCCGCATCGCGGTGAATCCCGGTATGGCCTTCGGCACCGGCGTGCATGAGACCACGCAACTGTGCTTGGAGGCGCTCGAAGAGTTCGTGCGGCCCGGCGCCAGCGTGCTCGACGTGGGCACCGGCTCCGGAATCCTGGCGCAGGCGGCCCGTTTGCTCGGCGCCGGAAAGGTGTACGCCTGCGACGTCGATCCGATGGCTGTCGAGATTGCCGGGAGCGGATTTGTGGGCTCGGTGGATGCTGCCGCGACCGCCTCGGTCGAACTGGTGGTGGCCAACATCAACCCCGAGACCATCGTGCGAATCGCGCCGGATCTGCTGCGCGTGCTGCGGCCCGGGGGCGTGCTGCTGGCGAGCGGGTTGGAATTGTCCGAAGTGGAGGAAGTGAAGGCCGCGCTGCCGCCCGCGCGCGAGGTCCGCCAGAAGGGCAACTGGGCGCTGGTGATTACTTCAGAGTGATTGCTGTCGATTGGGACCGGCGCGGCGCGTGCCGCGCGCGGTGCTTAAACAAACTCGGGAATCCGGTCCCCGGCAACCGCTCCCTAACGGTCGCGGCTCGGTAACCTTACGCAAAGACGGAGCATTCGAAACTGAGCCGTGACCGTTAGGGAGCGGTTGCCGCGACTGATCCGCGAAATCCCGAAAACGTATACGCACCCGGCGGCGCGGGGCAACTGAGGCTGGGCCGAGCGCTGTGGCCACGGCCCTGGCGGCCGCGAGCCGCGGTGATTACTTCAACTTATTAAGTCCGTTGAAGGCGGCGGCTTTGTAGCACTCGGCCAGCGTCGGATAGTTAAAAACTGTTTCCACGAAGTAATCGACGGTGCCCTTGCAGATCATTACAGCCTGGCCGATGTGCACCAGTTCCGCCGCGTCTTCGCCGATAATGTGCACGCCCAGAATTTCGCGCGTCTCGCGGTGGAAGATCAGCTTCAAACGGCCGGTGGTGTCGCCGCGGATCTGCCCGCGCGCGGTCTCCCGATAATAAGCTACGCCCACTTCGTAGGGCACGTCGGCATCGGTAAGTTGCTCTTCGGTCTTGCCGGTGAAGGAGATTTCCGGGATGGTGTAGATGCCGTACGGATAGTTGGCGGGGTTCGAGCTGATTTTCACCCCGAAGGCGTTCGCCGCGGCCGTGCGCCCCTGTTCCATGGACACGGAAGCCAGGCTGGGGAAACCGATCACATCGCCCACGGCGTAAATGCCGGGGACCTGGGTGCGGTATTCGGCATCCACCTTGATGCGGCCGCGGGCATCGGCGTCCAGTCCTGCAGCCTCCAGATTCAACTCGTCCACGTTGCCGGAGCGGCCCACGGCGTAGAGCAGCGCGTCCCCCACGATGCGCTTGTTACTTTGCAGGTTGGCCACCACGCCGCCTTCCGGCGTTTCCTCGACGCTCGCGACCTCTTCGTTGAGCCGCATGGTGACGCGATGGTCGCGCAGGTGATAGGACAGCGCCTCCACCATTTCGCTATCGGCGAACTCCAGCAGGCGCGGCCGTTTCTCCACCAGGATCACACGCACGCCCAGGATGGCGAACATGCAGGTGTATTCCACGCCAATGACGCCGCCCCCCACCACGATCAGCGTCTTGGGGATCGCCGCCATCGCCAGAATCTGTTCGCTGTTCAAAATGTTGCGGCCGTTCACCGGCACCTTGGCCGATACCGCGGGCTTGGTTCCAGTGGCGACGATGATCACCGGCGCCTCGATGTCGGATTGCCCGCGCGAGTTCACCACGCGAATCTGAGTAGGCGCCAGGAAGCTGGCCCGCCCGATCATCACCTCCACGCCATTGCGCGTGAGCTGCGACTGCATGACGTCCGATTCGGTCTTGATCACCTGGTTGACCCGGAAGCCGAGGTCCGCCATGTTGACCCTTTCCTTGACGTGATAATTGACGCCGTAGATGCCCTGATACGCGTAGCCGGAGAGATGCAGCACGGCCTCGCGCATGGTCTTACTCGGGATGGTGCCGGTGTTCACGCAGACGCCGCCGACGATTTCCCTTTGGTCGACGAGCACCACATGGCGCCCGCACTTCGCGCCTTGAATCGCCGCGCGTTGACCCGCGGGGCCGGAGCCAATGACGATCAGATCGTAGGTTCGCATAAAGGAAAAAGGTCCCAGGGTCAGGCAGGTTGTGGGGCAGGCCGGTAGCCGGCCGGTGGCCGGTCAGTAGCCTGCCGGTGGCTGGTCAGTAGCCTGCCGGTGGCTGGTCAGTAGCCTGCCGGTGGCCGGTCAGTAGCCTGCCGGTGGCTGGTCAGTAGCCTGCCGGTGGCCTGCCGGCGGCCTGCCCCCAAACCGGGTATTGCCGCCGGTCTGCCCCACAACCGGGTATTGCCAGGAGCTAAGACGCGTTAAAGCGTTTCTCCACGGCGGCCCAGTTGACTACGTTCCACCAGGCGGCCATGTATTCCGGCCGGCGGTTCTGATACTTCAGATAGTAAGCGTGCTCCCAAACGTCCAGGCCCATCACCGCGCACTTACCTTCCATCACGGGACTGTCCTGATTGGCTGTGGAATAGATATCGAGCTTGCCGCCGGTCTTCACCAGCCAAGCCCAACCGGAGCCGAAGCGGGTGGCGCCGGCGGCCGAGAACTTTTCCTTGAAGCTGTCGAAACTGCCGAATGTGCCCACAATGGCCTGGGCCACGTTGCCCACCGGGGCCCCGCCGGCGCCCGGCCCCATGATGGTCCAGAACATCGAGTGATTGATGTGGCCGCCCCCGTTATTGCGCACCGCGGTGCGGATGTTCTCGGGAACGATGGCGCAGTTATCGGCCAGTAACTCCTCGACCGTTTTCCCGGCCAGCGCGGGAGCCGATTCCAGCGCTTTGTTCAGGTTGGTGACGTACGCGGCGTGGTGCTTGCCGTGATGGATCTCCATCGTCAAAGTGTCGATGTAAGGCTCCAGTGCATTAGTCGCATAGGGCAACGGCGGTAGTGTAAATGACATGTCAGTCTCCTTTATCCTCTCTGAGTTTGCTCATAGGCATCCGCCAGCCGGAACATCGTGGTTTCGGCGAAATGCCCGGTCAAAAGCTGCATCCCCACCGGCAGCCCCCCGGCGGTGGTTCCGCACGGTACGCTCATGCACGGAATACCCGCCAAACTGCCGGTAATGGTATAGATGTCCGAGAGGTACATGGCGACGGGATCGTCCACTTTCTCACCCAGCCGGAACGCCGGGAAGGGCGAAACCGGAGCTAAGATCGCATCCACCTCTCGAAACGCGTTGGCAAAATCGCGGGCGATCAGCGCCCGCACCTTTTGCGCCTTCAAATAATATGCATCATAGTATCCCGCACTTAGCACATAAGTGCCCAGCATAATGCGGCGCTTGCACTCGGCGCCGAAACCCTCGCCGCGCGTCATCCGGTACATATCCGAAAGCGTCTGGCTGTGCTCTGAGCGCAAAGTGTACCGCACGCCATCGTATCTTGCCAGATTGGAGCTGGCTTCCGCCGTAGCGATAATGTAATAAGAGGCAATGGCGTAGTCGGTGGCCGGCAGGCTAATCTCGCACACCTCGCAGCCCAGCCTTCGGTACACATCAGCCGCCCGGTGGATCAAGTCGCCGGTTTCACTTGTCAATTCTCTTAGATACTCGCGGGGCAGGCCAAGCTTCAAGCCTTTTACATGGCCGTCGAGAAGTGCGGAATAATCCGGGACGGGGGCCTCGGCCGAGGTGGAATCGCAGGGATCGCGGCCGGCGATGACACCGAGCAGCGTGGCGGCGTCCTTCACCGAGCGGGCGAACGGGCCGATGTGGTCGAGCGAACTGGCGAAGGCCGTCAGCCCATAGCGGGAAACCCGCCCGTAAGTGGGCGTAACGCCCACCACGCCGCAGAAGGAAGCCGGCTGGCGAATGGAACCGCCGGTATCGGAGCCCAGCGCCACCACCGCCGTGCCCTGCGCCACGGCGGCGGCCGATCCGCCGCTCGATCCGCCGGGGACGCGATCGGGCGCCACGGGATTCCGCACCGGTCCGAAGGCCGAATTCTCGGTGGACGACCCCATGGCGAACTCGTCGCAGTTGGTCTTGCCGATGAGGACGCCGCCGGCCTGTTCCATGCGCACGACCGCCGTGGCGTCGTACGGCGGGATGTAATTGGCCAGCATCCGGGAGCCGCAGGTGGTGCGCACACCCTTGGTGACGATCACGTCCTTGACGGCGATGGGGACGCCGGCCAGCGGGCCAGGCTGCTCTCCCTGTGCGATCTGCCGGTCCACGCGGGCGGCGGCGTCGAGCGCCCGCTCGGGCGAAAAATGCAAATACGCGTTGGTGGCCGCATTCCCGGCTTCAGCGAAGCGGAGCGCCTCGGCGGCCAGTTCGGTGGCGCTGAAGCGGCGGGAGAGCAGGCCCTCCCTCACGGCGTCGATGGTCAAAGAAGGGATGTCCATTTGTCAGCGTTCGATGATTCTGGGCACCTTGAAATAGCCCGCGCCCGGTTGCGGCGCGTTGGCCAGGGCGATCTGGCTGCCCAGGGGCGGTTGCGGCGTGTCCGCCCGCAGGGTGGCCGTCTCCCCGGCGTCGAAAAGCACCTGCGCCATGGGTTCCACTCCCGTGGTGTCGATTTCCTTGAGCTTGTCCATGTGCTCCAGAATGCCGTTCAGGTCGGCCTGCAGTTTCACCACTTCAGCGTCGGTGAGCTGCAGGTTGGCGAGGTCAGCCACGTAACGAACTTCCTTTTCGGTTATTTTCACGCCAGTGCCTTTTTTCGGGAGGCCCGGTAGATGCTGCGCATCACCGGGTCGGCGATGGCATCGGATTCGTCGGCGAACAGGGCCGGCACGGCTTCCGCCGCGCGCTGCGGCTCACGGCGCCGCGGAACCACGCGAAACTCGAGATCCTCCACCATGCCGCGCCCCAGGGTCTGCTCCAGGTTCCACAGGATGTGGCGGCTGAGCGCGTTCAACTGCCGCTGCCACGTCTGGTCCTCGACTTCCACGATCAGCCGGGTGCGCACCATGCGGGCCGCGCGGGTATGGGCGGCGACCTTCCTGCCGACCGCCTGCGGCCAGACGGCGCACGCCAGCTCTTCGCCGGTAAGCGTTCCGCCGGGCAGTTCCAACCCCCGGATGAGCTTGCTGGCACGTTCCATGTTATTCGGTTGGACCATTTTATCATTGTGGCGCGGGCGGCGCGCCGGGGGTTTACGGTGGGTTCGTTTCGGCGGGGGGAACTGGTTTGGTTTCTGTGGGTTAGGGAGAGGATTGGGTTCGTTTGGTAAATTCGTCGCGGAGGCTTGGGAGGGGGTGAATTGGCGGGCGGCGAGGGGCGTGGGCATGGGGTCTCCCGATCCAAGCCATAGCATGCCGGCGGGCGGCGGGCACGGCGGGAACGCGTAAGGCGTTGCTGGGAAAGGACGGATTCTGGAAAATAGGCGGGATGGCGGGGTGAAGGGGCGGCGGGCGCGGGCGGGACGGGAGCGCCGTTAGGGAGGGGATGGTGGGAACCCGGGAGGCGGATTTTGGGGCCACGAATGAACACGGATAAACACGAATAAGGCGTTTGTTTTCAACCGGTGTTTATCGGCCGGCGGGTCTTGGCCGTCCTTTGCTTTCCGGAAGATTAGGTCGCAGCCTCAGCCGCAAGGGGCAGCGGGATCGAGACGGTTCTAGCCGGGTAAGCAGCAAACCTCTTCGAGAAATCCACTACCGTGAACCCCACGGTCGCGTTTGTTGTGGGGTTACGCCGCACTACGATCCCATCGCCGACTTCTTCGCCGATGGCTTCCTGTGGCGGCCCGAAGGAGCAATACAAAACATCCGCAGCCGGATCGTAATGAATATCCAGATTCATGGCTGCGTCGCCTCTACGATTCTTGCAGGGGCTTTGGATTGCGGCGCTATTTTTCTTTCAGCCATACAATCCTACTTTCGTCAGGCTTCATGGTTTTCAGGAGTTTGGGAAGGAGCGGCGGACGCGGGCAACTCGTCGGGCCAGGCGGCGATCCCGGATCGTTTTGGATTCGAACGTGGTGGGCGGTCGCGGGCTCGAACCGCGGACCTCCTGCTTGTAAGGCAGGCGCTCTAACCGGCTGAGCTAACCGCCCCGAAGGGATCTGTATTGATTCTAAACCATTTTCTCCGCCAACTCCATCCCCATCTCTGCTTCCTTCAGCAAAGCCGTATCAAAACTGTATCAAAACCCCTCAGTTTGGCCTGCCTGTATCAAAATGCTGGCCGCGTTTATTGGCCTGGCGAATGAGCTTTACCAGCGCCTCGCGTTTCATTGCCAGCTTCACCTACGAGTACTTCTTAAATACCTTCGAATCACCCTGCCGCAGCAGTTGCGTCACCCAATCGTCCGCCACGCCGCCGGCCGAAAGCCGGGCGGCGTACGTGGACCGGAGGTCATACAGCCGGAAGTATTTCACCCCGGCCTTCTTCCGCGGGCTGCGCCAGGCCTTCTAGAAGCTCGTCTGCTGCTCGCTCCAGCTCATGTAATGCGGCCGGAAACGAGTGCCAGGGCTGGAGCGATGGCGGTGCTATCTCAACTACAACGATGGCAACTGCGAGACCGGCACCGGCAGGCCCACCCGCATAAAGAACCGTGCAAACGCTTGAGAGAGATGTTCGCGATATGGCGGCATAAGGCGTAGCCAAGATCGTCTCCGTTGGGTCAAGATGGCCTCGAGAAAAGCGAGCGGAATGGTATAGACATCATGAAAATCGACGATTCTGTGGCTCATTTGGAGCGGGTCGCCTTGGTGCTCGTTGATGATTGAAAGATTCCACAGGAAGCCATCACAGATGTCCCTGTAATGACCATCCCACGCTCTGGCGGTCGGCCGTTGGCCCCGCTTGAGCATTTCCTGCTCCCAAAGCGGGCGGTATTCAGCCAACGAAAGGTGCGGACAGGCTATTACGTTGGTCACCTTCCGGTGCAGCAAGTCGCACGCTTGTGTCATAACCACAACATCGGCTTTGATGACTTGAGTGGCACCCTGAAGGACCTCACCTGTTGGCCCGTGGAAGACTGTGGCGGTGGGTTTCCAACCCACAACCGGGCAGTCGAATATGAGGTCGCCCTGCGTGAGCGGCGGTGCCTGAACCACCTCGTACCAACTGTCATTCATCGGAACTGTTTCTCGCGCTTCGATAAGTGTCGATCCGAGGCCTCCACCTTGGCAATTCATCTGTTCGGAATTCGATCTGTTCACTGCACAGCACTGGACCTTGGCGCATGGGCGAAAAAACACCTCGAATCGGGCGATCTGCGTCAGAGGTGCTCCAAGCGTGCAGCACGTGTGAAGCAGCCTCGTTACACCGATGCTGGAATTCGGGACTTGGCGGAGGCAAAGCGGCCTTCGACAGCGCACCGGGTCGTATTCGCCCGAGCGTCTCCACAATCCATGATCGTGATTTTGGCCTGGGATTCATGATGTGTTCACCTTTTCATTCGCATACCCACTCGTTTGTCGGCTGCGAGGATTGCTGCGAGCCGCTTGAGAGCGCGGTGGTACCGTACCCGCGTCGCCCCGGGGCTGAGGGCCAGATCCCTTCCGATCTCCTCAAAGGTCGCCCAGTCGGATCCTTTCAAGGTTACGATTTCTTGGTCTCGTTCATCGAGTTGCCCAAGTGCTTTCCGTACGGCTGCTGCCGCGGCCTCCTCCCGCGGATCACAGGAGTCCTCCTTCTCTTTCTCCGCCATGCCCTCTGCGAGAGGCAGAGTTCGTGGAACGCTGCGAAGATAGTCGGCAAGTTTATGCCTTGCTACTATCCTCACCCACTGCGCGAAATTTCCCTGCCCCGGTTGGTAGTATGGCACCTTAAAGGCAATGTCGGTTATACACGATACCGCCAAATCCTCGGCTTCGTAGTTTGGGAGGCCCGAGGCCAAAAACAAACGTCTCAAGCGGGCACCGAAGACCTCAGCGAACTCGGTGAACGCCTGTTCGTCTAGCGCAAGCATTCGCTCAGCTAGCGCGTCTGGGTCAATCCCGTCCTGTCGTCGCTCGGGACGCACTTGATGCCTCTCTCGATGATACCAATCCCAGTCTTCTGTTCTCAATCTGCGCTCTACCTACCCAAGCTGAAAAGCGGATTTGGTTCGACCAATGTACCGACTTCAGTCTCCGGGCGTAATCGCCGGAGAATTCTCTGAATCTCCGAGACCGTGCTGACCGCAGTCAGGCAGAGCCCGTATCGGCTCGAAGATTGCCTCCGGGCGGTCGAGGTAGCTGGGGATAGGGGAGTCCGCCGCTGGGTCGGTGAACAGGGGAGATGCTGAACCAGAATAACCCGGCGCGCTTGCCGGGGCCGGCCACCAGCGGATGGCCGACTGGTTCCATGAGCTTCTTGCCGCGTGCCTCGTCCGTAGTCTCCACCAGGACCGCACGATCGGGCGAACAGCGAACGCTTCGCTGGCGCCGAGTTCTTTTGGCAAGAGGTTGAGGAGACCGAGCAAGTGCCGGTCGAGCGGCTCGTCGTCCAGTGGCGCGGCCGGGATCGCCAACTCCACCGGATCCGCTAACGCGCGCAGGATCTTGCGCGCCGCGGGCACATCGCTCTCGGGAAGGTGGTCCCGCTATCGCCCTTGAACCGGCAAACGCTTCCCGACGTGGCACCCTGTGTGTCCGCGTTGCGCTGCACACCGCTGAGCCTGCAGCCATCGCGGCGGGGCTTGCGGAACCCGGACTACTTTTCGACTAACTGCCGCACCAGCATGAGTTGCCCGAGATGATAGGAGTTGTGGGCGACAATCAGCATGGCTTCGCGCAGCAGGGTCTGGCCGTCGCCCCAAGGGAAGCGGCGGCGAAGGTTGCGGGTGGGGTCGAGAATCAGCGCCTCGAATTCGGCCAGGTCTTTGCGGAAACGGCGGATGGATGCGGTCCACTGGGCGGCGCTCGGCGGCGCGGGCGAGGCGGGCCAGTAGCCCTCGGGAAAGGGCGGAGAAACGTAGTCCGCGGACTGGCTGAAGCGCAGGATATCGTTTTGCGCGATGCGCATGTGCTCAAGCAACTCCCAGGCGGAATGGGGCAGGCCCGGCGGCCGGATGCCGGCACGGTCGAGCGGAAAATTGCGGATGGCCTGGTCGAAAGTGGCGTGGGCCTGGCCTCCGCGTAGCGACTGAATCAGGTGCTCGCGCAGCACCGCCTTCGGGCGGGGAGTGGTCTTTTTCATCTTGCGGGCATTATAGCCAAGTGGGGGGGGCGGACGGGCGGGTAGATTGTGGCGGGCCTTGACGGCTTGCTTTCGTGCTAGACTCTGTGGCGAAGGAGGCCCTGCCATGCTGGCGCCTCAAGACGTCTCGATCTTTCTCAATAATGCGTTGAAACCGAGTCATTACCAGGCTGCACTGGACTCCGACACCGCCCTGCCGGAATCCATCCGCGATATGCCCGATCAGGTATCCGGCCAGTTGCCCGACTTGGACGATTCCACGGTCCACGATATTGCGTCGGCCTGGAAGCGCGTCATGATTCTGAACGCAACGCAAGTCCTCTACACATTCACTTTCGACCCGGCAGCGCGGACATTCGCGGCGCGCAAGCGGTAACGGCGGCCCCTGCGCCCACGCTACGCGGCCGGCGTTCCAGCCTTGCCGGTCTTGACGGCTGGCCGATAGTGACCGGCCGGCGCGCGGAAGGCAATGCTCATGCGGTTCCAGGCGTCGATGGTGGCCACCGCCAGCGTCAAATGCGCCAGTTCGGCATCGCTGAATTGCCGGCGCGCAGCCTGATAGACGTCGTCCGGCACGTGGCCATCGGTCCCCAGCGTGACGGCTTCGGTCCACGCCAGGGCGGCGCGCTCTCGTTCGGTATGGCCCGGAGAATCGGGCCAGGCATCCAGCATATAGAGAGTTTCCTCGCTCTGCCCCATGGCCCGCGGGTCTTTCCAGTGCATGTCGATGCAGAAGGCGCAGCAGCGCATCGCGTGCTCCAGGCGCCGCTTTCAGGTGGGCCGCGCGGGTGCGCGGAGATGGTGAAGAGGAGCACATCACCAGGTCATCAACGCGATGCGGTCGAGGCCCACGCCGCGGGCGATATCGATGACTTGCGCGATCTCGCGGAAGTCCAGCCCCTTCTCGCCGCGCACGAAGAGGACGTGGCCGGGGTGGTAGCGGAAGAGGCTGAGAAGGCGGGCGTCGAGGTCCGCCAATGCGACGGGTTCCTGATTGAGGCGCAGGGCGCCGCCGGCGGACACGGTGACCACGATGTCGCGGGAGGGCGGCGTGGGCGCGGGGCGGTCGTCCTGCGCGGCTTGCGGCAGCAGAGCATCGAGACCGGTGGGAGCGATGGGCGTGATCACCATGAAGATGATGACCAGCACCAGAAGCACGTCGATCATGGGAGTGACGTTGATTTCCGCGCGATGGCGGTTGGAGCCGAGTGACATTGCCATATAGGTGACCTCGGCTGATTGGACACTGGGTGCGGTAAGTTGGTTCCCGGGGCGCTAGACGCGCGGCGGCGGGTGGCTTAGGTGGCGGGCGATGGGCGCGTAGGCCAAGCCGTGGGGGCTGGAGTCGCCGTAGATGAGGAAGTCGGCGGGACGGCGGCCGGGATGGTCGCTGAACTGCCGGTGCCAGGCGCCATCGAGGGTGACGATCACGCCATCGGCGATCTCGGCGAACTGGTCGCCGGTGATGTCGACGATGATGCCGTCGGTTTCGATCCAGGCGTGACTTTCGCCGTCAGACCGGCGGATGCCATTGACATACTCGGCGGCGGGGAAGCCATTCTGGCGCAGATAGTGGCCCAGCAGAAAGCAGACGGCGCCGCAGACGCCCTTGGGGAAAGAGGCGACGATGAAGCGGACCTGGGCGTCGACCTCGGCGGGATCGGTCTCGCGGATGGCCGTGCGGAAGCGGGTGGCGAGGGTCCGCAGGGCGGCGATCTGTTCGGGCTGGCGCATGGGAGCGGCTATCTCTATTGTGACGGATTGCGCAGGGCGCATGGGGTGCGCGGCCGAGGGGGCACCCGACCCAGCCCCCTGCGGATCGCGGCCGCGCGGCGCACGGACGCGCACGGCGCTCGCAACTTCGCCCGCGGCGTGGCCCGCACGCCGCCGTTTCTCACCACGGCAGCGTCTTGCCCAAATGAAAGAAGCCCCCGGTTGGGCCGTCATCGCCCACAAGCGCCAGATCGACGCCGGTCTTCGCCCCTTCCGGAATCTCCATCGGAGCGGCATCGGTGCCCATATCGGTCTTGACCCAACCCGGATGCGCCGAATTCACTTTGATCTTCGTGTCTCTTAGCTCGTGCGCCAGGTGTATGGTGAATGAATTCAGCGCCGTTTTCGAAGCATCGTAGGCGAGCGACTTGAAATCGTAAATACCGCTCTTCGGATCCGCCTGCAACGTTTGCGACCCTAGAATGCTCGACATATTCACAATCCGTCCGCCCTCGCTCTTCCGGAGCAGCGGTAACAGTGCCTGCGTGAGCGCCACCGGCGCGAAGAAATTCGTGTCGAACGTCCGGCGGATCGTATCCTCGGTGGTGGTGCTCACCTTTCCGGCGCCCAGAGGCTCCGCTGAAATGCCCGCGTTATTGATGAGAATATCCAGACGTCCGAAGTTTTCTTGCAGAAACGCTGAGGCCGCCGCATGATCTTTCTTGTCGGTAACGTCCACCTTCAGGAACTGGGCATCCAGCCCCTCACTCCGGAGTTTGGCGGCCGCACCTTCGCCCTTCCGGGGGTCACGTGCCGCTAGTACCACCTTCACGCCCGCGCGCCCCAGTTGCCGCGCCATCTCGAACCCTAATCCTTTATTTGCGCCAGTTATTAATGCGATCTTTCTTGAACTTTCCATAGATACATAGATTCCGAAATTCGTCCAATGATTCAACCGGCCAGACGGACAGAATCCGAGGAAGGCCAAGGCACAATCGCGTGCGTTTGTCTTTTTCCGCGAGCAAGCGCGCCCGGCTCCAGCGCCTCGCCGGTCGCGATTTCGAGCGGGCGCTCCCATTCCCGCTTATTCGAACAGCGACAAAATCCGCCGCTGCCAGATCGGAGGCCGCTCCTAACTGTGTGATTTACAGGGATGTACGTGGTGCGCCCGGGGTGACTCGAACACCCGACCTTCTGGTTCGTAGCCAGACGCTCTATCCAACTGAGCTACGGGCGCGCACTTTAGAATGAACTCTTACATCTTAGCATTGGGGCCGGGGCCTGCGCACCTGGTGGGCCAGGAAATGGCGGGCCAGGAAAGCCAGCGGAACGGGTTGGCGGGAAATCATTACTTCCTGGCATTCAGCGCCGCCATCACGCGGTCCGTCACCGCCTGGACGATCGCCTCGATCTCGGCATTGTTCCGCGAGGGAGCGGCCCCGCACGGTCTCGGCTGTATCGCGATCGAACCCGGCTCCGGCAGATCGCAGAGCTCGCATTCCTTGAGATCGTGCCGGGGGTCCGGCAGGCCGAGCCGCTTCTTGATGGCCAGAAGGTCGGCCGCTTTCTCGGACGTGAAGTGGGAGACCGGCGCCAACTGCGCCGCCAGCATCAGCGTCCAGCAATAAGTATCCACCACCTCCGCGTACCATTCGGCATGCGTCACGGTGTCCGCCCAGCAGACGATCCCGTGATTCGCCAGCAGCACCGTATTGTGATCCTTCACGAACGGAATCACCGTGCGCGCGAATTCCGGCGTGCCCGGAGTCTCATACGGAGAGAGCGCCACTTTGCCGATGAAGACCTCGGCCTCGGGAATCACGCACGTCGGCGGCACTCGCCCGGTAATCGCATACGCCGTGGCGTGCGGCGGATGGCAGTGCACCACGCCCTTGGCATTCGGAACTTCCTTGTAGATCTCCAGGTGCATCAGGATTTCGCTGGTGCGCGGCCGGCCGCCGGCCAGTTGCTTGCCCTCCATATCCACCAGGCACAGATCCTGCGGCCGCAGGTCGGCCTTGCTCATCAGGGTGGGCGAACAGATCACTTCGTTCGGGCCGATGCGATAAGAGATGTTGCCGCCATTGCCATCCACGTACTGCCGCTGCCAGAGTTTCCTGCCGGCGGCACAGATTTCTTCCTTCACCGCTGCGGCTTCGGGCGAGTTGAACAGCTCTTGGATCGCGCCCGCCGCCGCGCCGGTGGCCGTGGCCGCCTTCTCCGCGCCCGCAGCCTTCGCCCCGCGGCGGACCGAGATGTGGCGTTGTTCGGTGAACTCCAGCGCCGACGGCGTCAGCACCGCGCTTTCGCCCACCAGCAATTCGGTGGTATCGGCCTGCGCGGCCGCCAGGTCCCCCACGGTGATGACTTTTTCTTTAGTAAGATCGATCGACTTCATTTCCTTGGTCCCTGTCTACAGAATCCGTAACGCGCCGCCGCCAATTACGATGCGGCGCTGCCGTGTGAAAGTCATGGGCGTAGTCACACCCTCGCCCGTGGGCGTCGCGATGCTGTGGCTAAGATAGCTGGGCAAGTTCAGCGAGGCGAAGCACGGCGCGTTCTGTACGAACAGCGTAGCATTCATGGCGCGCGCCATTTTCGTGGCGTTCTCCAGGTTGCGCGAATGAATCACCGCCGTGTGCCGGTGTCCATGCTCGGCGCGGACCGAGGCCTGGATGGCCGCGTCCACGTTGCGCACGCGCACCACCGGCAGGAACGGCATCATCTGTTCCTGCTGGACGAAAGCGTGATCCTCCGCGGTCTCGCCAAAGAGCAGGTCCGTTCCCGCCGGCACGCGTACCCCCGCCGCCTCGGCCAGCACCGCCGCATCTTTGCCGATGAGGTCGCGTTTCAAGTGCGGCTGCCGCCCTCCCTTGCCGTCCTCGGTGAACGTGAAGGCGGCGTTGGTCAGGGCTTCGATGGCCCTCGAGTCCAGTTGGACCGCTCCCGCGCGCCGCATGCTTTCGAGGAACGCGTCCGCCACCGAGGCCACCACGAACACTTCTTTTTCGCCGATGCACAGCAGGTTGTTGTCGAAGGATGCGCCCTGAATAATCGCCTTCGCCGCCGCGTCCAGATCCGCCGTTTCGTCCACCACCACCGGCGGATTTCCCGGACCGGCCGCAATCACCCGCTTGCCGGATTTCATGGCGGCTTTGGCCACCGCGGGCCCGCCCGTGGCGCAAATCAGCGCGACATCGGGATGCTGAAAAATCCGCTCCGCGTTCTGAATCGTCGCCTCGCGGGCCATGGTGAGCACGTTGCCCACGCCCAGTTCCCTCTGAATCTCGCGATTGAACATCTGCATCGCGCGCGCCGCCACCTTGGCGCCGGCCGGGTGCGGGCTGAACACCGCCGTGTTGCCGGACGCCAGAATGTTGATGGCGTTGCTCGCCATCGTCGGCACGGAATGCGTAGCCGGCAGGATCATGCCGATCACGCCCCACGGCGCGTGCTCGATCAGGCACAGCCCGGACGCGTCGGAGCTGGCATCGGTGCGCATGGCTTCCGCGCCCAGGACGTACCGGATATTGCGCAGCTTTACGGCTTTGTGGTCCGCGCGGCCGATCTTGGTCTCGGCCAGTTCGACCCGCGCCAGTTCCTCCGCATTGTCATGGCAGATGCGGCGGATGATGGTGTTCATTCGCTCGCGATCTTGCAGGCTCATGGCGGCCACGCGCCGCTGGGCCGCCGCGGCCGCCTTCACCGCCTGATCGACGTCTTCGAAGACGCCGTCCTCGCCCGTACCCGCGGCGCCGGAGGGCGATGCCGAACCCTGCCGCTCCTCCAGCCGCGCAATCACTTCCCGCGCGATGGCCTGAATCATCTCCTGACTAACGGTCATCGTTCCTCCGGCTTCATATCGTTTCACCTGGTGAGTTCAATCTCGCTGGTCAGGTGCAATCCGCACGCGTTGGCTTCGTCCGTATCCATGTGGACGTTCAGGCGCGATGTGGGATCGATGCGCACGGCCACGCGCCCGAACGTCAGCGCCGCCGCCCCTCCGATGCGCAGTTTCATCAGGTCGCCCTGCCGCACTCCATAGTACGCAGCTTCCTGCGGATTCATGTGCACATGGATGGCGGCGCGGATCACTCCCTCTTTCAATTCCAGTACTCCGTGCGGACCCATCAGCACCGCTCCCGGCGTGCCTGCCGTATCGCCCGAGATCCGAATCGGCAGGTTGTCGTATCCCAGGCTGATGGCATCCGTGAACGCCAACTCCACTTGTGTCTTCTTGCGCAGCGGTCCGAGGATTCGCAAATTCGAAATCAGCCGGCTGCGCGGCCCGATGATGGTCACCGTTTCCTGCGCCGCGAAATTCCCTTCCTGGTACAGCGGGCGGTGGACCTTGAGTTCGTAGCCGGGCCCGAACAGGGTGTCGAGATCTTCCCGGCTGACGTGCAGGTGGCGCGCGGACGCGTCCACCCGAAGCACCGGCGCCTCCGGCCGGCTCCCCGTCCCGACCCGCGCCAGCACGGCCTGGCGCACTATCCGCTCGACCTCGGAGCGCTCGATGGCGCCGCCGCCTGGGAGAACAATTGCGTCGTCTTGTGACATGGTCCGGTTCGAGATCCGAAGCGTAACGCGATTAAAGCTTATGGTATACGATTTGCACCCCTCCGCTCCGCACACGGGTGGTTAGCCGGGTGGTTAGCCGTTTCGGGGCGTGGGTATCCGCCCGGCCCGGGTGGACTCCGGCAGCGGCTTAGTGGGGCGATTCCCCTGTGGGGGGACACCTTGTGGGGTACCCTTTGCCACGGCAGGTGATTGGCGCTATATTTTAAGACTCGTTAATCCTGTTTGCAGAGAGGCTCGCATCTCCAATGGAAACGGCGTCCTGCCCGGTTGCTTGCGCAGTCGAATCCCTCAGCCACACGCGTTTGGAAGAGTGCTACCAGTGCGGAAAATGTACCGCGGGGTGTCCGATGGCGGCGCACATGGACGCTCCGCCAACGCGCCTCATCCGCCTGCTGCAGCTTGGCGAGACGAATCGCGCCCTGCGCGCCGATTCCATCTGGCAGTGCGTCTCGTGCCAGACGTGCTCCACACGCTGCCCTCAGAAGGTGGATTGCGCCGCCGTTATGGATGCGCTGCGGCAGCTTTCGTACGAACAGGGCACGGCATCGCCGGCCGAGCGCCGGACGGTGGCGTTTCAGAAAGCCTTCCTGGATAATATCCGCCGCTACGGACGGCTCAACGAGATTCCGCTGATCGCGGTCTTCAAGGGGCAGGTGTTTCTGCGCGATCGCAGCCTGCCGTTCCTCGTGAGCGACGCGGGCCTCGGGCCGCAACTGCAGAAGCGGAAAAAGCTGCACCTGGTGGGCGAGAAGGTTCGCGACCGTGAGGTGGTGGCAAGAATCTTTGCCCGCGCCACCGGCTCCCCGGCCTCCAACGGGGGCGCGCAATGAACCTGGCATACTATCCCGGCTGCGCGTTGCACGGCTCCTCGAACGACTACGACCAGTCGCTGCGCGCCTGCCTGAAGGCGCTGGACGTGACGCTGGCGGAACTCGACGACTGGATCTGCTGCGGCGCAACCTCCGCCCATTCTCTGAACCACATGCTGGCCATCGCACTGCCGGCGCGCAATCTCGCGCTGGCCCGGCGGCAGGGCCATAGCGATGTGTTCGCGCCGTGCCCCATGTGCTCCATGCAACTGCTGCGCGCCGCGCAGGCGATGGCCGCGGACCCGGCCCTGCGCGCCGAGATGTCGTCCATCGTGGAGGCGGAAGTGGATGGCGGCGCGCGCGTCGCGAACATCATACAGGTCTTCGAGCAGATTGGCCTGGACCGCCTGAAGGCCGCCGTCAAGCAGCCGCTGAAGGAATTGAAGCCGGCTTGCTATTACGGCTGTCTGCTGGTGCGGCCGCCGGCGGTTGTCGAGTTCGACGACGCGGAGCAGCCGCGTTCCATGGAGGCCATCGCCGCCGCCGTGGGCGCCAAGCCGGTGGAGTGGAATTACAAAACCGAATGCTGCGGCGCTGGCATGACGATGGCTGCCACCGGAACCGTGCTGGAACTCTCGGCGCGGATTCTCGAGAACGCCGTGGCGCACGGCGCCAACTGCCTGGTAGTGGCCTGCCCCATGTGCCACGTGAACCTGGATATGAAGCAGGAAGCCATCGAGGAATTCGCCGGCCGGAATTTTCAGCTTCCGGTTTACTACCTGTCGGACGTGGTTGGAATGGCGCTGGGGTTGACGGCGCAGGAGCTGGGAACGGATCGACATTTTGTGGTGGTGGAGGCCTGACGGGATGTCCCGGATTGGCGTTTTCGTGTGCTGGTGCGGCGAGAACATCGCCCGCACCGTGGATGTGCAGAAGGTAACCGGGGCTTGCGCGCAACTGCCCGGGGTTCGCACGGCGCAGCACTACAAGTACATGTGCTCCGACCCGGGGCAGGCCATGATCCGCGAGCGCATCGCCGCCGAGCGTCTGGACGCGGTGGTGGTGGCTTCCTGCTCGCCGCACATGCACCTGAAAACGTTCCGGCGCGCCGCCGCCGCGGCGGGGCTCAACCAGTTCCTGCTGGAGATGGCCAACATCCGCGAGCAGTGCAGTTGGGTGCACCACGATAAAGACCAGGCCACCGCGAAGGCCATCGAATTGATCGGGCTTTCGGTGGCCAAGGCGCGGCACAACCACGCGTTGGAGCCGATCCGCGTGCCGGTGACCCGCCGCGCGCTGGTGATCGGCGGCGGCGTGGCGGGCATACAGGCGGCGCTGGACATCGCCGACTCCGGCTACGAAGTGGTGCTGGTGGAGCGCGAGCCTTCGATCGGCGGCAAGATGGCGGGGCTTTCGGAAACCTTCCCCACGCTCGATTGCTCGCAGTGCATCCTGACGCCGCGCATGGTGGAAGTGGGGCAGCATCCGCGCATCAAGCTCTACACGTATTCGGAAGTGGCCCAGGTGGAGGGCTTCATCGGCAATTTCAAGGTCACCATTCGCAAGAAGGCCCGCTACGTCGACGTGGCCAAATGCACCGGCTGCGGCGAGTGTTCCAAGATCTGCCCGCTGAAGCGCACCCCGAGCGAGTTCGATTACGGAATGGGAATGCGGCCGGCCATCTACATGCCGTTCCCGCAGGCGGTGCCGGCGCGGCCGGTGATCGACAAGAAAGTCTGCGCCAAGATCATTCGCAACGGCTGCGGCCTGTGCGAGAAGAAGTGCGCGCCCGGCGCCATCAACTTTAAGGACACGGACCAACTGGTGGAAGAAGCGGTGGGCGCCATCGTGGTGGCCACCGGCTACCGGCTCTACCAGATCGGCCGCGAACAGCC
>Ga0265316_10001373_pt1 | contig 26217 bp, 23 predicted proteins | sample 4522metaG_FD_202092 | JGI IMG/M metagenome (GOLD analysis project Ga0265316, IMG submission 202092) | Rhizosphere microbial communities from Carex aquatilis grown in University of Washington, Seatle, WA, United States - 4-5-22 metaG | ecosystem: Host-associated > Plants > Roots > Rhizosphere >... | reverse complement strand
CAGAAGCAGGGTATCTCGTTATTCAAAGAAGCTGGCGCTATGCCTTTCGCTCGCTTCCCCTGGTTCGTGGAGAGTACGATCTCATCATTAGCTTTTTGGGTCCTCACTATATTGCCACCGACCGGGCAAACGCGAAAATCAAAGTTGGCTGGATCCATACAGATTACCGTGCGGTTCCTAACGATGGCCTCAATGAACTGGCCATGTGGGACAATCTTGACTACATCGCCGCAGTTTCGAACGAGTGCCGTGAATCCTTCGTCGAACGGTTTCCGAAGCTGTCCAAGAAGACAATTGTTGTGGAGAATGTCCTATCTCCTGCGTTCGTCCGTCGTCAGGGAGCGGAGTTTGATGCTCAAGGTGAGATGCCTCCGGAACCGGGCACGCTTCGGATTTTGACAGTCGGCCGGTTCTGTTATCAGAAAGCTTTCGACGATGCGGTCCTTGCCTGCCGCAGGCTGATCGACGTCGGCTGCAGAATACGATGGTATGCGATTGGCTACGGTCCGGATGAACAGATGATCCGCCAGATGATAGCCGCAAATGGATTAGAAGGCACATTCGTGATTCTCGGCAAGAAGACGAACCCATATCCCTATATGCGCGCTTGTGACCTCTATGTGCAGCCATCGCGCTATGAGGGTAAGGCCGTAACCGTTCGTGAAGCACAAATACTCGGCAAGCCGGTGATGATCACGCGTTTCCCGACATCGGGAAGCCAGGTCGACGATGGAGTTGACGGTCATATCTGCGAAACAGGCATCGACGGTATCGTCGAAGGAATTCGCATGCTTATTGACGATTCGGCGTATCGCGGACGGATCGCGGGTACGGCTGCAGGCCGGGATTACGGGAATAAGAACGAAGTGAAAAAAATATACTCTTTGCTTGAGGCAACAGGGTTTTATAAACAATGAAAATGGATTTCACACACAATCAGATTAAAGTGGGAGCGCTGTTATCGTACGCGACGCTCGCTCTCACCAACGTCGTCGGCATTTTGCTTACGACATTCATGATTCACATGTTTACGTTATTGCTTACCAATGTTCCAATTGGCAAATTTGACATCCCCGCACAAAGATAGATTTTGATTAGATTCACCAATGGGAAAGTCAATTTGTTGCATAATAAAAAAGGAAATATTATGACGAGAACCATACAAACTGAGATTCTTGATACCACAATCAGGGATGGTAGCTATGCGGTGAATTTTAAGTTTACTTGCACAGATGTAAAAAATATTGTTGCAAAGCTGGTTAAGCTCGGCATAAAATATATTGAGATAGGTCATGGTTTTGGTTTGAACGCAAGTTCTCCTGAACGAGGCATTTCTCTGTTCTCTGACGTTGAATATATAGATGCTGCTAGGGAATGTTCACAAGACAAAAAACTTGGTATGTTCTGTATACCAGGAATTGCTCGCTTTGAAGATTTGAAGATGGCCAAAGAACATGGCATCTCTTTCGTGAGAATTGGTGTGACAGTTGAAAAAATATCTACGGCAATTGAATACATTAAGGTTGCAAAAAGTATTGGTTTAACTGTTATGGTAAACTTTATGAAGAGTTATGCTTCTACACCAGAGGCGTTTTCTGAAAGTACCAAGATTGCATACGAACATGGTGCAGATTTTGTATATCTAGTAGATTCTGCTGGTTGTATGTTACCAGAGGAAATTGAGCAGTTCTATAATGCTACAAAGGAGAAATGTCCTGACGCCCGTCTCGGATTTCATGGCCATAACAATCTCGGCATGTCAGTACCTAATAGTCTAAAGTGTGTGGAGCTTGGATTTGCCCTTGTTGATACCTCATTTCAGGGATTGGGAAGAAGCATCGGAAACACTCCTACGGAAATGTATGTGATGGCGTTAAAGAGAAAGTATGGAAATAATGCTATTGACATGGATATTCCACGTCTTCTTGAATATGGATATGTTGCGTTGAAGGATATTTCCAATCGAAATTTGAATAATCCTTTGGATCTGATTTGCGGTTACACAGGATTTCATTCGAGTTATATAAAAGATATCTATCAGTGCTGCAACAAACTTGGGGTTGACCCATTGCGGTTAATTATGGCATATACTGCAATAGACAAGGTAAATATGGATACGGAGAAGCTTTATGAGATTGCCCAGAGTCTACCAGAAGACGACAGTGTCGATGAACACCCATATAGCTTTAGAAATTATTTTTCTGACAATTACGGTGCATAGTAACATTTAGATTGGTTTGATATGGATGGAATAATTCTTAAAGATATAAGAGTTAAGAAAACTCGTGTGGAATTTCAGTTTAAGACAACAGGTATTCTGCAGAAGTATTTCACTACAGACACAATGTTCATAGACTATCAGGAGGATATGTCTGAGGTGCCAGAGTCAATTCTTGCGATTCCTTTTGTCGCAAGTTTTCTGCCTCTTATGTGGCTGACAAATACTGTTATGTGGGTGAAAGAACTTGATCGCACTTTTTATGATTGTGTTTCTAAGATCAAAGACGCTTATCAGCGCTTGTACTATCATTATGACCTTAAGGGCAATCTTGTTGCCGCGAGATTGGTGGAAAATGCGTTCGAGGTAGAGCGCCCGACGATGCTCTTATACAGTGGAGGATTGGATGCAAGTGCAAGTTATATTCGAATAAAAGAGACAAATCCTCTTCTGTTCAACATCCAAGGATGGTATAAACATAGAGAAGATACGGATGTTGCTGCAGATGCTGATATTAGAGACATCGGTGCATTTGCTAAAACAGAGAATCTGGACTTTACATTTGCTAAGTCTAATTTTGCGGTGGTCGTAAATGATGCTGTGTTCAATAAGAATTTAGAGAAAAAACTTACAGATTCCTGGTGGCACGGATTCCAGCATTCGATGAGTTTCATCTCTATTTCGATTCCACTTGCTTATGTGATGAAGATACGTACCATCAATATTGCAAGTTCAGTCCCTATGGGAGAATATTGTATGTGTGCTTCGCATGTTACAACTGATAGTGAATTTAAGTTTGCAACAGTAGGTGGATGTATACATGACGGATCGGAGTTAAGTCGTCAGGATAAGGTGCATATTGTGACAAACTATCAGAAATCCTTAAATAGACCTTATTTTATGCGAGTCTGCTCGTTCAATGACCATAATTGCTGCGAATGTGAGAAATGCTTCCGCACAATTCTGGGCATTGTAGCAGAAGGTAGAAATATTAAGGATTTCGGTTTCAATATAGATGGCTCATTAAAACAACATTGGATAAATGTGCTTGATAAAAAGGCGGGTTTAATGGGCTTTACATCAGAGAAGGTGCTTCATTGGCCATACATAAAGCAAAGAATGAAGGAGAACTATGATATAATAGAAGATAAAGATTTTGTTGACTGGTTCTTTACCTTCGACTTTGATAAGGCTAAAAAAGATGGTGTAAAGAAGTATTATCGTCAAAATTTCTTCTCTATCTTAAAACGTAAACTTCATCTGTAAATCAGACTTGTCCAAAATAATATACTGCCCAAAAGAGTGTGTAAAAAATCTCGTGTAAATGCCGTGATCGCGTCTTAGAGATTTCCGTGCAACCATCCCCTTGGCATACCTTGAGATAATTTGATCCTCGAGCTCACCGAGTGTTCGCTTACATCGACCGACAACGACCGGAGAATATCCTCCGATGCGATCTCGGGGGACGTCGTTACCGATTTCGCCCTGGCTGGTTTTTAGTCTCTTCGGGGAAGTTCCGTTGCGGCTGTTGCCTCTGTTATTGCCGGCAACCGAGTTATTTTTATAGCCGAGTGGTTTGAATGATCTCGGATTCGAGCATCGTTTCGAGTGAGTTCTTTCACAGCTTCTTGATTGTTCCATCATTGCCCATCAAGTCATGGTAGGTTTTGGCGTTAGCAATATCGCGTTGAAGCTGATCGATTTGTTTTTTGCTAAGCCCCATGACGGTAAATCCCTCCGTATAAATGAAAAAATAACGCTCAGTATGTAAACACGACAACCATGAGCATTTGTTTCGGGTGGCAGAATGTGCTCTACGATCACTGTTTCATTTGCACGGAATTCTTTACACTACCATTATTTGCAACTTCTCAAGAGCGATGCTATTCTAAAGTCTAAAGAGGAAGCGACCTATTCTTCGTGGTTCGATCCACCGGCTGCACAACCCAAATTATAAAACAAAAATGTCAAATCAATCGAATGACAGGACCATAGCCAAGAATACGGTGATGTTATATATCCGCATGCTGCTGAGCATTGTTGTGAGCTTATACACCTCGCGTGTGGTGCTCCAGACACTCGGAGTGGCGGACTTTGGCATCTATGGCGTTGTTGGAGGCGTAGTGAGTATGTTCTCCTTCCTCAATGGCGCTATGTCAGGAGCCACTTCTCGTTTTCTGATGTTCGAGATGGGCAAGGGCGACTTTCAGAAGCTGCGTAATTCTTTCGTTTCTGCAATGACCATTCACATTGGAATTGCGTTGGCAGTATTTTTCTTATTGGAAACAGTAGGCCTTTGGTTCCTCAGCAACAAGCTTGTTATACCTGAGGAACGTATGTTTGCAGCGCACATCGTTTTCCAGTGTAGTATTTTTGGTATGTTCGTAACCGTTACGCAGGTTCCCTACGACTCCGCCATCATTGCTCACGAGAGGATGGACGTATATGCTTATATAGAGTTACTCAATGTGTTCCTCAAACTCGGTACCGTCTATCTGCTCCTTATCGGCAACTTCGATAAGTTGATACTTTATGCAGCACTCGTTCTCAGTGTCAATATCTTGGTTGCAATGACCTATCGCATTTATTGCTTGAAGCATTATGAAGAAAGTCACCTGCGTTGGGTGTGGGATAAAGAAATATTGAAGGAGATGACATCTTATTCGGTGTTCAATCTATTGGGAAACTTTGGATTTGTGTTTAACCAGCAAGGTATAAACTTCTTGCTCAATATGTTCTTTGGTGTTGTGCTCAATGCTGCAAGTTCAATAGCAACAACGGTCAGTGGAGTTGTTCAGGGATTTGTATCGGCTGTTATTACTGCATTCCGACCACCAATCACCAAGTCCTATGCACAGGAAGACTATGCAGGAGTAGAGCGTCTGTTTAAACTTGCTTTGAAATCGTCCATAATTATCAACTCACTCTTTACAATTCCACTGTTGCTTGAATTGGATACCGTACTACAAGTATGGCTTGGGTTAGTTCCTAAGTATACTGCGGTATTTTGCCGAATCATTCTCATTTCAATGGTTTTTAACAATATTCGATACATCCTCATCATCGGCATTCAAGCAGCGGGTCGTGTACGCGACCTTAGTATAGTCACAGGACTGCTGTACGCATTCAATCCATTCCTTGTCTTTATCTGTTTGAAATGTGGTTTGAGACCTGAAGTAGCATACCTTGGCGACATTCTGGTAAACCTGCTTGTTATAGGATGGTCATCTGTTTTACTTCGTCGTTATATATCTCAGATAAATGTAGTTTCGATCCTCTCCTCTATGATAGCACCAACCTGTGTGTTTATGGGAGTCCTTACGATGTTATATTTCGGAGTGCAGTATATGGTACCCTCCTTCTTGCGCATAGTTATTACGACCATTTGCTCTTCTGCATTGCTTTTGTTGCTTACTTATACGCTAAGTCTTACGAGGTATCAAAGAGCGCAAGTAAACGACTATGTAGTTAAGAAAATTCATAGGCGATAAAATTTGAATACACCCAAAATATCAATCGTAGTTCCCGTCTACAATGCAGCCTCTCACATCCCCACTCTTGTGGCGATTGTGCAGGCACAGACTTTTAAGGAATGGGAACTGATACTTGTCAATGATGGCTCCAAGGACAATACTGCTGAGGTTTGTAAGCAGTTTGCCAAGGAGGATGCACGCATCCGTTTGATTACACAACCTAACCAAGGCCCTTCGGCTGCACGCAATACGGGTATTGATGCAGCGAAGGGAGAGTGGATCAATTTTATGGATGCTGATGACAGTTTGCTGGATTGCTTCCTGTTTTCAATGTATGAAGTGGCAAACCAGAGTAGGGACATCGATATTGCGTACGCTGGCTACATCATTGTGGAGCAAAGCCGTAACGACATCTACACCTACAATACTGCCGTCTATGAGGGTTTTGACTCTGTGCGCAAGGCAATGGGTGAAACTAATATTTTGCATCGGTGCCCCCTTTGGGGCAAGCTCTTCCGCAGAAGCATCATGGCGGACAAAAACTTGCGATTCGATACCGGACTCTCACATTCTGAGGATCGTCTCTTTGTCTACAACTACCTGTTGCACACCCGTGGCATTGCTACTACATCTGCCATCGGTTACCTCTACGACAGTACCACTACCACTTCGCTCAAGAACAAGCACTTGGCTGTGGAGGTGCTCTGCCATCGTCAACGAATGCTCCAGCAGGCAGCACATGCATTGGTGGATCAATTCAAATTGGAGGGCGAGCAGGTGTTCAAGATTGCACAACACCTCATTGGTCTGTTCTCTAATTCTATCCAGAGTCTGTACTACGACTATGGCAACACCACAGAGACCGTCCGTCAGCAGAAGGCGTTCTACGATGAATTCTTTGATAAAGAGTTGTACCGGAGTGTATCTAACTGTAAGCGTTGGAAGACGTACGAAAGTGGTGATCAACGACAGCAATGGGCCTTGGCTCAGAATTTCAAGGCCATCAACAAGCATCTTAACGTAATAGACAAAAAAATAGCAGTGAGCAAGTTCTACGCAAAGCTAACGTACAGGCGTGAAACAGCACACAATTTTGCCCGAGCTGTCATCTTACTGAATAAAACAATAAAATAGCATATAATGGATAATATTCTGTTACTTGACACAGGCATCGCTTTTGATAACAAGGTTGATGACATCATTATGGAGTGCACCCGCAAGGCGCTCGCACCCATCGGAACTTGTCAATACCAGTGAGAAAAAATTGTTTTATTCTCAGACAGGGTTCTTAATGATTACAGGTGGATTGATCCACACAGCATCTGGCAACGGTTTCACAACAGGTTGACCTTTCACAAAACGTTCAGGGTGCCGTTCATACGCCTGTGCGAATGACTGCGCGAAGACGAAGGAACGCGGACGTTAAGAATCCGATCGGGAGCGAAAACGAAGATCCACACATCTACTTACTTACCTAAGAGGAATTATATGCAGTATTCAAAGAACGTGCTCTCAATCATCGAAGGGATGTCGATCAAGTACAACAATATGGTCTATGAGCTGTCGGAAAAAGGGAGGGATATCATCAAGTTGTCCTACGGCGAAGCGTATTTCAACATTCCGCTCCATGAGTTCGGCGACCTTCCTTTCCCCAATATCTATCACTATTCCCATTCGCGGGGGATCAATGATCTCAGGGAAAAATTGTGCCGGCACTATCGGGAGGAATATGAGGTCGACGTAAGACCTGAGGACGAAATCATCATCACCACGGGGGCGAAATCGGCGATCTTCATTTCACTGCTTTCGATCCTTGACTCAGGTGATGAAGTCATCGTGTGGGAGCCGCAATGGGTGAGTTACACCGAAATGGTGAAACTATGCAATGCAGTACCCGTCACTGTTCCCTACACGGAAGGCGTGAAGGATTTTGAAAAGTACGTTACCCCAAAGACAAAATGCATCATTCTCTGTAATCCGAACAACCCACGCGGTAACAACCATAGCTACGAAGAGGTGCAGCACCTTCTCGATCTGTGCCGGGAACGAAACATCTATTTATTGTCGGATGAATCATACAGCGATTTCATGGGAACGGATGAACAATTTATTTCACTCGGCAGAATTGATAAGGAATTCAAGTATTCAATTATCACGAATTCCATTTCGAAGAATCTAGGAATATCCGGCTGGAGGATCGGATACGTCATCGCCAACCGCGATCTCATCAATCAGATTATTAAAGTTCAACAACATCTTGTGACCTGCCCTCCGACAATTCTGGAGCTGTATCTTGCGAAGCACTTCGAGGAGATCATGAGTATCTGCCGTCCGCAGGTGAAAAATGTCGTGACTTTCAGGAATAAAGTGCGGAATTACTTGAAACAAACAGGCATTGACCACCTTGAAGGAAATTCTACGTTCTATCTTTTCGCATCAATAGCTCCATCAAAACTACATTCGGAGGAGTTTGCGACAAAGCTTTTATATGAAAAGAACGTCAGCACGGTTCCCGGCGCAGGATATGGCAGATCCTGTGATAAGTTTGTCAGAATTTCGGTCGGAGTTGAACCGTGGGAGAGAGTTGTAGAGGGGATCAACAGGATGAAGCAATTGATAGAGGAAACGCGGTGACCCAAGAAAAGAATACTGATATAGGGCGGATCACGATGCTTTATCCGTATCATCCAGGCCGCGAAACGTTTGAGATATATGCTCAAGCGTTAGACCACTTTAGGAAAATGAAAACATCAAGAATTGGCTTAGTGAATCTCCGGAAAGACATAGAAGATAAAGCGAAATCAGATAACCATTTTTTTGTCTTTGAAGAGAAGCAGAAAGAATCTGCCTATGTTCAAAGAGTTGCCTCTGGAGAACTCACCAGAATTCTTACGAGCAAGATCAATAATAGCGCTAGGGTTGAACAACTGAAGTTTAAGTTAATGAATAGATTCAAATATTTGTACAGATTTTACCGATTCATTAAAAAGAGCTTCAATCTTGAATAGAAAATTGAATATGAAATATGGTTTGCTCACATACACTGAACAGGGCCCCAGATTCAATATCGGGGACTATGTGCAGAGCCTCGCGGCAAAGCAATTCCTGCCAAGGGTTGATGCGTTGATCAATCGGGAAGAGATGGCTCTGTATGACGGCGATCCGATAAAAATTATCTTGAACGGCTGGTTCACCCATAATATTGACAACTGGCTCCCCTCGGAAAAGATTCATCCCCTTTTTATTTCGTTCCATGTGAATTCTTCTGCAGCCCCCTACATATTGAACCCCCGCGCTTTGGACTATCTGAAGAGGTTTGAGCCGATCGGATGCAGGGACAGATTCACGGTTACGCTTCTCGAAGAGAAAGGAATTCGTGCCTATTTCTCGGGCTGCCTTACACTGACGTTGAGTTTATATGCGGTGCCGGATGCTGCTAGAAACGACATTGTTTACATCGTTGACCCGTTCTATAACTATCCAAGCGCATCTGCCATGGTCGCAGACTGGAGAGAAGGCGTACGGGGGGTCATGAACGGTGATGTCCTGAAACTGCACAAACGGTCCCGTGATCTGAAAAGACTCATTGATGACGGCTTGCTGAAAAGCGCGAGCCATGAGACTCAAGTACTGCAATCCGGCAGGTACTCGGACGAAGAGAAGTTTGCCATTGCTGAAGCGCTGATCAAGAAATATGCAAGGGCAAAATTGGTGATCACATCAAGAATTCACGCTGCGTTGCCCTGCCTCGCCATGGGTACCCCGGTCATTTTTGTCAACGGCTTCAACGCTTTTCTTGATACCTGCCGTTTTGACGGAATTGTGGAGTTGTTCAACAGAGTTGACGTAGACGGAAGCGGAAATTTCAAAGCGAATTTTCCGCTTGGCGATAAGATCGATGCCGGCACGATGGTGACGAATTCAGGCACTCATCTCTCGCTCTCCAACTCGATGAAAGAAAAATGCAAAAAATTTATTGAACAAGGGGCGGAATGAAGAGTTCAGAAACTCTGCAAGGCTCATCAACTGTTCAGAATTGAATATTGTATTCGATGAGTCCTCGATAAGACAGATATATCTTCGGATAAAATCCTCACCACTATCGGTTTAGACAAAGATGTTAGCATACCTGATGGTCATGGTCGTCGTTGTCATTGTTTCGACGATAGCAAGCATTACGCGGTCTTCATTCATAAGACACGTGATGCTCGGTATCGCCTTCTTGGCGATGGTTCTTGTTCCGGGGCTCCGTGACGCAAGTGTGGGAACGGATACATCAAACTACGTGGGGTATTTCGAGCGCATACGAACATTCGCCGATGTTGCGCGATTGGGGGTTGAAACTCAGGAATACGGTTTTTGGGTCATTACATGGCTGGTGCATTTTATTTCGGATCAATACGTTGCTCTCTTTATTACAATTGCCGTCATCGTGATCAGCTGTTACCAGTATGTTATCGTGACATATTCGCGTAATATCACAGTTTCTTTTTTCCTTTTATTTACCTCCGGAGTATACACCTTCTTTTTTAATGGAGCTCGTCAGGGCGTCGCTTGCGCGATCTATTCGCTGACGATTGGCCCTTTGCTCAAACACAAACTATTACAGTACCTCACCCTGGTTATTGTGGCATCTCTCTTCCACAAAACAGCGATCGGGATGCTTCCCCTATACTTCATATTTAATCGTCCGAACAACTTCAGGGGTAATATGATCATTGCAGCATTGGGGATTGTCACGAGCATATTCTTTAAAGGAATAATCGGTACGGCCTCCAATGTCCTGGACCCGAGATATTCTGGCTATGCCGCCCAGGAAGCAAGCGGAGGATATTTCGTCGTTGGTCTCGACGTGGTCTTCCTCATGTTTTTTGTTTTTTTTAAGAAGCACGTTGCAGAGTATCGAGAGGAGTATGATCGCTACTTGAATATGCTTTTCTTCGGCACCATGATAGGGGTCGTTTCCAGCGTCGCCGGTGTCGATCCGTCGGGATTCCTCCGTTTCGCTTTCTATTCTTCTTTGAGCACAGTGCTGCTGTGGCCGATCGTCTTCAAGAACATGCCGGAACGATTGCCGAAATTCGTCGTAGGGTTCGTTTTCATTTTCGGGTTCATCATATTATATACCCTTGAGACCATACGGTTCAGCAATCTCACGTCGTTCAGATTCAATACGTCTCTCGGCTTTTGACGGAATTTCTATGAAGTCAGCACGATCATCCGTTCCGATATCCATCGGAATCCCGTTTTACAATGCAGAAGCATCTCTTGCTGATGCGCTTCGTTCGGTTTTCGCTCAAACGCATGAAGAGTGGGAGCTCATTCTTGTGGACGACGGATCGACGGACCGGTCGCTCGAGATTGCGAAGTCCGTTCGCGACCCGCGCGTTCGCGTTATTTCAGACGGAAGAAATCGGCGTCTGCCGTCGAGGCTTAATCAAATCGCGGCTGAGGCGAAGTACGATTTCGTCGGCCGCATGGATGCGGATGATCTGATATCGCCGAACCGCTTCGAAAGACAGCTAGAGATCCTTCAAAGCCGCCCCGATATCGATCTTGTTACCGCCGGAGTATGTTCGATCACGAGGGACAACCGTCCTATCGGTGTGAGGGGGGGGAGCCCGGAAGATGTGATCTCCGGCCGCACACTTCTGCTTGGTCAATGTGCGGTCGTTCATGCCGCAATCCTCGGCAGACGAGCATGGTTCCTCAGGAATCCTTATGACGAGTCGATCAACCGGACTGAAGACTACGAGCTTTGGCTTCGTGCGTTTTCGCAGGATGATTTCAAGCTCTATATCATGAGCGATCTGTTCTACTATTACCGGGAAGAGGAGAATCTAACCCCACAACGGCAGCTGACTGCGTACGCAAGCCAGCGCAAGCTGTACCAACAGTACGGCTACCTCGGCCTGAAGCCGTATGAGATTCCGCTCCTCATTGCCAAGGCGTATGCAAAATCGGCGGTCGTGTATGCACTGTCTGCTGCCGGCAGAATGGATATCCTGCTGAAACGCCGGAACAATGCGATAACAGATACAGCAATGCTGGATAATTTCACCAGGGAGATCAAACAGGTTTTGGGAACGAAAGTCCCCGGTTTGGATTGAACGACTAGGACGCACCGGTCAATTATCGCGTATTATGCAAGAACGCTTAGCAAATTTATGAAAATTCTCTTTCTGACGCGTGTCCCTATGACGGCGTCGACCTTCATTTTCCCGTTCGCGAAGAGGTTGCGCGAGCGGGGGCATCAGGTAGAATTCGCCTTTGGACCGGGCGAAGGTGTGAAAGAGATCGAGGCGTCGGGGTTTCCTTTTACCATGCTCCCCATGGATAAGAAGTCTAGTTCAGTTGGGAATATCCGCGTTATCAACGAACTCAGCAAGACTCTGAAAGATGGTCACTACGACATTGTCCATACGTATACGCCAGTCATCGGAGTTTACGGACGGCTAGCCGCATTCAAAGCCAAAACGCCTGTTGTCATTCATTCGGTCCTCGGTTCATTGCTGGCACCCGGGGTTCCTTTCCTGCATCGTGTTTTCTATTTCGTGAGCGAGCTCGCAACATCGCGCATGGTGGACCTCTTTATTACATTGAATGATGCGGACGCACGCGCGATGGTGAAATACAAGCTGGCGTCTTCCGACAGAGTGGTTTCGATGCGGTATGAGTACGGGGTTGACCTTTCTCGGTTCGATCCGGACAAGATCGATATGATTCATTTGGGCGAACTGCGGAAAGAACATCGCCTCAACGATGATGTTCCTGTTATTGGTTATGTTGGGCGGATGATTGGTGCCAAAGGCATTTTGGAACTTTTCGAAGCTTATCGCCGGATCCGCGCCAAAGGTATAAGAGCCAAGCTTGTATATTTAGGAGACATTCTTTCATCAGACAAAGACAGCAGCTCCGTCGAATTGTTGAAGGCCCTTGTTAAGACGTCGGGTTTCGAGGATGACGTAGTTTTCTTTGGACTGCAGAAGAATGTTCCCCTCTATCTCTCCTTGATGGATGTGGTTGTCTTGCCCTCGCACTACGAAGGTTTCCCGCGAATCCCTGTTGAAGCGGGTGCAATGAGAAAACCTTCTGTATGTACTGCCGTCGCCGGAGTTGAAGTGGCAGTTGATGAAGGGGAAACGGGATTCATTGTCCCGATCAAAGATCCTAAGCGTCTGGCTGAAGCTATTGAAAAAATCATAACCAACCCTGCACTTTCGCGCACAATGGGGAACAAGGCAAGGGCGCGAGTTGTGGAGCTCTTTGATCAGAATAAAATAGTTGACGAGCAGGTGCGGATTTACCAGGAATTTTTCATGAAGAAGAAATCTGGCGCAACCTATACAATTTAAGTTCCGATTATCTCACGTACCATTGTCGCAATGCAGCAAACTCCATTTCTCCAAAGTATGTACCGGAATTATATCAAAAGAGCCATCGACCTTTTGCTCAGCATTATTGTGCTTATGCTTGTGTGGCCGTTGCTCATTGCGATCTATCTTGTGATGAGGATCAAGATGGGGAGTCCGGTCATGCTGCAGCAGAAGCGTCCGGGCTTCAGGGGAAAGCCGTTCAACATCTGTAAGTTCAGGACGATGACCAATGAGCGTGACGCTAACGGCAATCTTCTCCCGGACGATCAACGTGTCACTCCTATCGGGCGCACGATACGGAGTTACAGCCTGGATGAACTTTCCGAAGTGATTAATATTCTCAAAGGAGAAATGAGTTTCGTTGGTCCGCGCCCGCTCATGATGAAGTATCTGGATCGGTACACGCCCGAGCAAGCACGCCGGCACGACGTGATGCCGGGGCTCACAGGATGGGTGCAGGTAAAAGGCCGGAACAGCCTCTCGTGGGAAGAGAAGTTCGCACTCGACGTCTGGTATGTCGATCACCAGTCTTTCACCCTGGATCTGAAAATTTTGTTTATGACCATCTGGATAGTTCTGGGACGGAAAGGCATCAGCCAGGAAGGGTACGTGGCCGCCGAGGAATTCCAGGGTTCTCGTGCGGTCAAGGATGAATCGGGGAACGCTTCCAAATCCGCGGCGGGTCATGGAGGGTCAGCGAACTCTCCGGTCGTTCTTCCCTGGGAACAGGGTTCAGAGTTTCAGTTGAGAGAAGACATCCATCACAATCGACCCGCCGTGTATCCATGGGATGGGAAAGGGATCTTCTTTGGATCCGGCCGAGACGCGATCAAGGCAATACTGATGTTTGGAATGGCTTCCCGCGGTTGGAAGCGTCTCTGGCTGCCGGCCTATTTTTGTCAGGAAGTCGTGAGCGCAATTGCTGAGAGCGGCATCGCTCTGCAAAGCTACTCATCGTGGTACCCGGGGAAGAGCGGTGTTAGCGTTGCCCCCAGGTTCACCGCTGGTGACGTTGTCTTTATCGTCAATCATTTTGGTTTGCACTCTGATGCTGGACAAGGATTTGACATGAGCCATGCCTCGGCCGTCATTGAAGATCATACGCACGACCCATGGTCCGTATGGACTTTCAAAAGTAAGGCAGACTATTGCATAGCATCATTGAGGAAGACTTTGCCTGTTCCCGACGGCGGCGTACTATGGTCTCCCAGGCAGCAAGAACTTCCGACGACGCCCCGGCTCACTGGCGAGCATCGCAGTGCGGCGGAAAAGAAGCTCGAATCAATGAGGCTGAAGGCTCTTTTTCTTAGAGGTCAAATTGCCGACAAGTCCGGTTACCGGGCCCTTTCCTTGGCCGGAGAAGAAGATCTGTGCACGCAAAATATTTCTGGAATCTTAGGATGGACAAAAGAGAACCTCGATAACTTCCCCGCCCAGGAGTGGAGGGAAAAAAGGAAACGAAACTTCGATACGGTGCATCAGTCAATATCATCCCTGAAATGGGTTCAGGTAGTCTCCTCTGACGTGACAACCGACATTGTTCCTTTTTCCTGCATTTTGCTTTTTGATACCGTCAAACGGAGAGATTTTGTCCGCACGAGGCTGATCCAGGCCGATATCTATCCGGCAATTCTCTGGTCTCTTGAGAAGCCGGCCGTCCAGGGTATTCCTTCGGACCACTTCGATGCAAGCAGGCGTATGCTCTCTATCCACTGTGACATGAGATATTCCACGCAAGATATGTCCTATGTTGCCGACTGCATTAAGAGATTTGGCCACGAGTTCAAGGGGTGATTTCTGGGAAGCGGACAAATCACTTTCGCCCGATGCTGAGCAGCACTTCGTGATGGATAACTCCTTTTGTTAAAACCGCGTCCTTCAAAAGACCTTTGGAAGTATCCGGACCGCGGCCTGCCGCTTAAAGGCATGAATCGCAGGTCGCATCGTCACTGTTTAATTAGCGTCACACAAAATTTATGCTAATCAAAATAAAATAATTGGATCGACGATGGAAACTCTAAGAACCGATCAGGCAGCTGAGTGGCTGGCAGTTCTCACTCACATGAAGGCATACGACTTCTACTTTCTTCCGTCATACCATCGGCTTGCCGAAACGCAAGGTGAAGGCATTGCCGAGCTCTTTGTGCATCGCGATGGGGAGTATGTTATTGCAATTCCTTTGGTCCTGCGTCCGGTATCAACAAAACAAGGGCCGGAACGAGTTGAGGGTGGACTCAATGATGCCACATCGGTGTATGGCTATGCCGGCCCCCTCGCTTCAAACTGGGATATGCCGGACGAAGTGATCAAGAATTTCCAAATAGATCTTCGCGAGAGCCTTGAGAAGAGAAAAGTAGTGTCTCTCTTCTCGAGGCTTCATCCATTATTTCTGCAGCAGCCGTTACTCCACGGTCTGGGGAACTACAAACCTGAAAGTAAGACGATCTCGATCGACCTTTCACTTACGCCTGCGGATCAAGTTGTGCAATATCGGCAGGGGCATAAACAGGACATCAGAAAAATCCGAGATATGGGAGCGACTTGCGGGATTGATCTTGGACTAAGGCATTTGGACGCTTTTGTCGAGTTGTACTATCGCAACATGAAACGCGTTGGCGCGAAAGCTGAGTATTTTTTCCCGCGCACTTACTTCGATAGACTCATGGATACGACTGAGGCAATAGCGAGACTTTTTGTGTGTACTATTAATGAGGAACTTGCTTGTGCGGCGATATTCCTAAAATGTGATAAGATTATTCAATACCACCTCTCCGCTACATCAGAAAAATTCCAAAAGTACGCACCCACAAAACTTCTGCTCGACACCGCAAGACAATGGGGAGTTGAACAGGGTGCCATGACTCTTCATTTAGGTGGCGGAGTTGGTTCGAGCGAGGATGCATTGTTCCAATTTAAGGCGGGTTTTTCTCATATAAGGCACGAGTTCGTCACGTGGCGTTGGATACTGTCAGAAAAAGAGTATTGGAAGCTGACGTCTTTTAAAACCGGAACAAATCAAACAGATATCAATCAATCTCTTTCCGATAATTTCTTTCCTGCATATCGTGCTCCGCAATTGGCAGAAGGCCTTGCCGCGAACGACTCCCCTGTTGCTGAACGGCTGCGGAAAGACGGCGGTGCGGCACCAATGCCGGCGCCGGCTGTTATTCCAGTGAATCTTCCAGTTGTACAAAAGACTGCGCCGGTCCGTTCTGGGGGCGAACAAAATCACTCAACGAGCGAAGGGGCAAGAACCCAGCCTCGTACCGTGGATCAGAAAAAAAATGTCCGCATTCTCGTCCTGGGGGGCGGAGGTCACGCTCGGGTCATCGCCGATGCTATTTTGAGCCGTTCTGCAAAATACGGAGGTATGGAACTTCTTGGATTCCTTGATGACGATCCTGCAATGAACCAGCAATCCATTTTTGGGAAACCCGTGTTTGGCCCTCTGTATGAGATCGAACATATCCCCCACGACATGGTCGTTATTGGAGTTGGGGACAATGAAGACCGCCAGAAGCTTTTTGAAGAACTCTCCAAGCGCGGTGAAAAATTGGTCACAGTCATTCATCCGAATGCAACCGTCGCTCACGACGTCAAGATGGGACGGGGCACGGTCGTGTTCGCGGGCGTTGTGGTGAATACGGGAGCGAAGATTGGGGAGAACGTGATATTGAATACAGGATGCACGGTTGGACATGATTGCACGGTTGGACCGCATGCAACCATTGGTCCCGGCGCACATCTGGGCGGAGCGGTACGCATAAGAAAAGGAGCTTTTGTCGGTATCGGAAGCTCAATCCTGCAGACCAGGATCATTGGAGAATGGGCAATCGTCGGGGCGGGTGCGGTAGTACTAAAAGATGTTCCTCCGCGGACAACTTTCGTTGGCGTCCCGGCTCATGCAATCAAAAAACATTCTGTGTTTGTCAAGAAACATTTGAGTTCCCTCCGGGTTATCCCGCTGGATTCTAAGGAAGAGTGGATAGGGGCTTTGAACGGACTTCATGATTTTTATCATTTGCCTTCCTACAACGATCTCGCAAGACGTTTGAACCAGGGAGAGCCAAGGCTTTTAGTCTATGAGAACGGAGAATATCGGATCAGTCTGCCGTTATTGATCCGTCGGATCGATTCAGTTGTAGACGGTCCCGGGGGAGAGCTATGGTTTGATGCAACGTCGGTGTATGGTTATGCAGGACCCGTCGCTTCTCATTCTGATATCCCGGTTACGATCAAGCATGACTTCCACCAGGCGTTGACGAAAGCACTTGTTGACATGAGGGTCGTCAGTCTCTTCACAAGACTTCATCCGCTGTTGAATCAGTCTTCGCTCCTCACCGGGATTGGGGTCATCACCGGGAACGGCTACACTATTTCAATTGACCTGAGACTCCCGGAGGAGATGCAAGTGGCTCAATACCGCGGAGACCATAGACGAGGGATCCGGAAGCTCCGGGAGATGGGTGCGACGTGCGAGATTGATAACGAGCTAATCCATTTGGAGGCGTTCGTCGATTCGTATTACCACAACATGGAACGCGTGGGAGCGAAACCTGAGTACTTTCTTCCGCATTCTTACTTCAAGAGACTCATGGCCACCACCGAGGCAACAGCTAAGCTCTTTGTTTGTACCGTCCAAGGGGAATTTGCGTGCGCTGCGATTTTCTTGAAATGCGGTTCGATCATCCAATATCACCTCTCTACGACGTCGGAAAAATTTTTAAAGTACGCCCCTACCAAACTTCTTCTTGATACCGCACGGCAATGGGGAGTGAAAGAGAGGGCTGCAACACTTCATTTAGGCGGCGGAGTGGGTTCGAGCGAGGATTCATTGTTCAATTTCAAAGCAGGGTTCTCTCATATCAGGCACGAGTTCTTCACATGGCGGTGGATCCTGTTAGAGAACGAATACCGGATGTTGACTTCATCTAAAACCGGAGCAAGTGAAGTAGACGTCAATCAATCTCTGTCCAATGACTTCTTCCCTGCTTACCGGAGATAGATTGATCGGTCATATTCACGGATGGAATCCGAAGATCGTGTCATGAATTTAATTGCAATCGCAATGTGAAAATCAGAGTTCATTATCGAGAAACGGCATAAAGTGATCAAAGCATACTAGACCTGGCCATTCCAATCAAAAACCAAGAAAAATGTTATGAATACTCTGGAAATTAAGCCCGCCCCAGATTCATCCAACGCCATCGCAAAATTCACGACCTGGCTTTCCGATCGAAAGAACGGAGCGTATTGGGTGCTCGTATTCGTTGTTGCAAGTGCATTCTACGGCCTCACAGCTCAAACAACAATTCCCTGGCAGGACAGCGCCAGATTCCAGTGGAGGATTTTGACTCAAGATTACTTCTGGCTGGATGGAGTAGGGGCAAATGCCCATCCACTGCTGATCGTTATCGGCCAGATCGTGAAAAATATTCCTATTGGCGATTTGTTTTGGAGGTTGAACTGGATCAGCGGTTTGGGAATGGCGGTGGCATTGGCAAATTTTATGGCAGTCGTTATGCTCTTGACAAATCGGCGATGGGTTGCCTTGTCGTTCACCGCAATGTTCGGATTGTCGCATATGATCTGGTGGCTGGCGACAATAACGCAGACCTATCCTCTGAACCTTACATGGATGACGCTCCAATTGTTGCTGCTTATTAAGCTTATCAGGGATCCGCGTTGGCAGCGTTTGGCGATCCTTGCATTTGTCGCAGGAGTGAATCTGTCGCTTCACGGTCTCGCATTGCTGATGATTCCAGTAGAGGGCTTGCTGGTAATCTATTTAATTTTCAGAAAAGAACTGCCGCTGTGGTCCCTTGGAATCGCGGTTGTAACGTACTGCTCAGGCGCGGTTTTGTTCATTGTCCTGGTCATCAAAATCTGGATGCTCACCGGTAATCTGCATTTCGCCCTCTTTGATGCATTCTTCGGAGTAGCGTACGATTTGGTGACAAATACGAAGTTTTTGACAGAGTACACAATTCCTAATGCTGCTATCGCCTCGCTCAGCTTCGTCAACGTTTTGTTTCCGCTGGCTGTCGTCGGGTGGATTAAATTTCGGAAGCGTTTGGGAACCACGACAGCGCTAGTGCTCGCCGGTATTACACTCATCGACATCTTATTCGTTGCCCGTCTTAATGCGGTTGAGATTTGGATTTTCTGCCTGCCCGCGATGACGATGATCGCTCTCGCCGCCGCCGTAGGGGCGAATTACCTTATTGATTTGTCTGCCGGGTGGCGTCGCGCGGTCATCGTTACGACCATCGCATCGATCGTAGGCATGCCGATAGTCTACGGAGTCCTGCCGGATGTGCTGCAAAGGTTCGGAGTTGAGGTCAACAGACCCCGGATGCTGCCATTCCGCGACGAATTGCGGTACTGGATTTATCCATGGAAGCAAAATGAAAACTCAGCGCAACGATTCGCTGAGGCGGCTTTTCAGGAAGCAGCTCCGAATGGCGTCATCATCAGTGACCAGACTCCTTTTTCAGTTCTCCTGTTGGAACGGTGGGCAAATCCGAGCTTTCAGGGGATCGGAATTCGCGGCAATTCGTTCGGGAGAGTCAAGTGGCCCGGCAGTCCGCTGCCTTCATATAATAGCAGCCCGAGCGAGTTCCGCACCCTCTTAGGTGAACGGAGGCTGTATGTGGTTTCTCCCATCTACATAGATGCTGTTGACAAGGGAATTCTTCGAGATGCGAAGGTGGAGAAACTCCCTGGCGAAGTTCTCTACAGAGTTTTGTGGAAGTAGAGCAAAAAAGCGGCGAAGGATATCGAACCAGGCAGACAGCGCTGGTATTCGTCCAAATACTCAAGGATAACTATAATGTCATCACTCGCAAAAACCACGAAACCGATTGCCGGACTATCCCTCGATCTTGATAATGAATGGTCATACCTCAAAGCCCACGGCGATGCGATTTGGAAAGAATACCCTTCATATCTCCCTGTCGTGGTTCCCAGAATTCTTTCTCTTCTCGCTGAATTCGACCTCAAGATAACATTCTTCATAGTCGGAAAAGACGCCGAGTCGGAAAAGAACCGCGCAGCGCTCTCGATGATTGCAAAAGCCGGTCATGACGTGGGCAACCATTCTCAGAATCACGAGCCATGGATGCGGGAGAGCGTGTCGGAACGGGAGATCGAGGAGGCAGAAAAGCTCCTCGAACAAGTAACGGGGATACGTCCTATCGGCTATCGGGGACCCGGATACAGCATGTCAAATGAGACACTGAAGGTTCTTGCTCGCAGGGGATACCGGTACGATACTTCGACGCTTCCGACTTTCATGGGGCCGCTTGCCAGGTTGTACTATTTCATGAATACTTCGCTTAGTCGTCAACAGAAAGAGGAGCGCGGCACGCTCTTCGGTACATTTCGCGATGGATTAAGACCTCTGAAGCCGTACAAGTGGAAGATCGATGCCTCGACACTTTTTGAGATTCCGGTGACAACGATTCCGCTGTTGAGGGTGCCATTTCATTTCAGCTACGTTCTTTACCTAAGTACATTCTCTCCCATCCTCGCTCGTTTGTATTGGCGATCGGCCCTTCGTTTCTGCCGTGCAGCTGGAGTAGAACCTGTTTTGCTGCTTCATTCTCTTGATTTCTTAGGCAGCGATGATGTCGCAACGCTTTCCTTTTTCCCGGGGATGGACATCCGTTCCAGCGTCAAGCTTGAGCGCATACGGCACTATCTCACGGATCTCACGGCAAAGCACGAAGTGCTACCCATGAATAGATTCGCCGATACGCTCAAACTCCGCGCCGGGGTCAAGGTTAAACTTCCTGATTTTCTTCCGGTCTAACTGGCGCGCATGTATGCCTGCGCGAAAAGCCTATGGAGATCTATAAGAGTAAATCAGACAAACCGTTATTGGACTGGCAATGGAAAGAACCTAGCCTAAGAAATCTCACACACCTCATTCTCAAGTTTGCTCCTCCAAATGGAGGTCAGGCCCTCGATGTCGGATGCGGCACAGGGCGGGTTTCATTTGCACTCGCCCGGCGGGGCTTCGAAGTTAAAGGAGTCGACATCGAGGAGCGAGTCATAAAGCTCGCACGATCTCTTGCAATGAGAGGGGGACAGAAGGTACAGTTTGAAGTTGCAGACTTTCGGGAGCCTGGAATAGTAAGGCAGAATTTTTATGACCTCGTCGTCTGTGCGGAAGTTCTCGAACACGTCAGCGACCACCGTCGAATGATTGAGAACATGTATACGGCACTTAGACCTGGAGGCCGTCTCATTATCACCGTGCCCCTGGATTTGCAGAGATGGTCTGTCCTTGATGAGTACAGCAGACATGTTCGCCGATACACCGTCGACCAAGTTCGAGAAGAACTTAATCAATTTACCGACGTGAAGACTTTCGTTACAGGTTTTCCGTTCTATCGGCTGCTGGTGGTTGCTTACCTCGCAAAAATCCGGCTCTTTGGTCAAGAGCACTCGATCGAGAAAATGTGGGGAAAGCCAGGCATGAGTCTCATCGCGAGGTTGGTCTATCCCTTTGTTCGTCTCGATAACCTCTTCTCGTTCACCAGGTTGGGAGACATGCTTGTCGCGACGGGGGATAAGCGGTCTGAAACGGTGGCGATCCGCTGAGAACTGTTGTCCTGCTCTATCGTTGAGCGGGAAGGACATCAACAAAGATTTACGAAGTGAATGTGGTAAGCATTCAAGAGAGATACTATGCGCGCCTCGTTGCCCGATCAAACGCTGATGCAGACTACCAGCGGTGTGGACTACTACCACTGGAACTACAAGTTCCCGATCAAGTACATCCAAAGATTCAGATTTAATGCGATGCTCCGCTTAATGGATGGAAAGAATTTCCCTGCTTTGCTGGAGATCGGGACCGGAAGCGGGATATTCCTTCCCGAACTTTCCAAGCATTGTCAGCGCCTTTCAGCGATCGACATTCATGACAAAATGGAAGCAGTGAGAAGACTTTGCGATGCAACGGACACAAAAGTCGAACTCTCCCGGCAATCTTTGGAAGCAACACAGTTCAAAAGTGAAACGTTCGATGCAATAGTTGGAGTAAGTGTCTGGGAGTTTGTTGGGAAGTTGGAAACCGCGGTGCTCGAAACCAAAAGGATTATGAAACCGGGTGCAAGCCTCTTCACCATCTGCCCGCAAAGGAATGCGCTCTTGGATTCGATCGTGTCCCTGTACTCTCGAATTCCGGCTAATAAGGAATTCAAAAATGGTCCTGATACAATCCGCGAGATGCTTGAAGAGCATTTCGTCGTCGTGAAGAAACGTCATTTCCCTCCGGTTATTGGTCGATTCCTCCCTCTTTATGATTATTATGAATTGAGCAAGAAATAGAACGCCTTCAGAGATATAGAAGTGATGAAGAATTCATAATTAGCAGAACAGATTTTTGGGACAAGCCGTGCGGAACGGCAATTGAATTGAGGTGCTTATGAAGATGAGACGTGTCGCTTTTATTGCAGTCACGGTAACGCTCGGTGTCGTTGTGGTGATTCTTTCATGCGAGCTGCTCCTGCGATTTTTCAGCCCACAACCTTATTACTACCCCAGGTACGAATTATCTGCGCAAGAACGTACGAATAGTGAACGGATTGCCCGGTCTTTATGAATTCCATTATACCACAAACGAGTACGGGTTCAGAGGAACGACAGTTCCGTTTACAGCGATTGGTGAGCGTCACAGCGTAGTCATTGTTGGAGATTCATATTCCTTTGGAACGGGCGTTGATGACGGTCAAGAGTATGCTGCGGTGATGCAGCAATTGCTTAAACCGAACTATGTCGTCAACAATATTGGTGTCGAAGGTTTTACTCTGACCCAAGAAATCAGGATGTTCTATGAATCCGGTATTCAATTGAGGCCTGAGACGGTAATTTTGCAATTCTGCGGGAACGACCCGGGAGAAAATCCTGCGGAACCTGTGACCGAATACAAAGACGGCCGGTTTGTTTTCAGAGATACAGGCGATGTCAGTTCCCCACAGATTCAGGCTTTCCTTGCGAATTCACCTATTCAAAAGTCGCAGCTTTACAACTTCCTGCGTCTCAGGGTTATTATTCCGCTCTACGAGAAACTGCACGGAGAATCCAATTATCCCGGCCAGACGGGGGACATCGACAACCATGGATCAACTCAACTAGATACTCTGGGTTCCCCTCTTGAGCGGTACTATAACAACCTGTTAGTTCCCTTCGCGAAAGACTTGAAAAACCGGGGAGTACGCATGTTGATGATCTCTGTCAACGGCGAACTTGACCGGTTCCCGGCGATTAAAGCGAAGATCCGGGAACTCGATCAGGATGGTTTTTTGGAGTACATCGATGTGCAGCCTTGGTTTTCGGGAGTCACCGACTTCGCCAGTCCGGAGGGGCATAAATGGGGAGCAAAAGCGCACAAGATCATCGGAGAGCATCTTGCTGCCGTTGTACAAAAAAGCCGGTAAAGAACATCACCGCTAAGGTTATGTGCGGCGGTGGCGCGATGTTGTCGGCAAACTTCGCCGTCCGTCTATGAACTGCAATCTGAACATTTTGAGTCAACGTTATACAGAAATCATTCTGATTCCAAGGGCATAAGACCGCCATGGCAAGTATAAAAGGGAGTTCTATTCGCATCATCTCGCTGGACTCGAGGGATGAGTGGAAAGATGCTGTGAGTGGACTCCACGATTTCTATCATTTGCCTTTTTTCCATGAGCTTGCAAAAGACCTGGATGAAGGAGAACCGAGACTTTTCGTTTATGAAGGAGGAGGTTATCGGATTAGTCTGCCATTATTGATCCGACGGATCGATACGGCTTTGGAAGATTCAAATGGGAAGCCCTGGTTTGATGCGACATCGGTGTATGGATACCCTGGTCCCGTCGCTTCTCATTCAGATATCCCGGATGATGTCAAGCGAGACTTCCAGGAATCGTTGACAAGGGCGCTGACTGAGAAGAGCGTGGTCAGCCTCTTTTCAAGGCTTCATCCCTTCCTCAACCAACATTCTTTGATTAAGGGGCTTGGTACATTGGTCAGCCAGGGACATACCGTCTCCATTGATTTGAGCATCCCGGAAGAATCCCAGGTCGCTCAATACAGGGAAAATCATCATCGTGGATTGAAGAAATTGCGGGAAATGGGAGCAACCTGCTATGTCGACGAAAATTTCCGTCATCTTGATGCGTTCATCAAGATCTATGGTGAAACCATGAGTCGTGTCCGTGCAACGGAGGATTATATTTTTCCTCGTCATTACTTTCAAAAGTTCGTCGCGACAGATGAGACCGAAGTCAAGCTCTTTGTGTGCGAAATTGGAGACGAAATTGCATGTGCAGGTATTTTCACCAAGTGTGGGGATATTGTCCAGTACCATCTCGGCGGTACGTCGCATGCAGCGTTGAAATTTTCGCCGATGAAACTCGTTTTAGATACTGCGCGGCATTGGGGGTACGAACACGGAGCGAAGATTATGCATATAGGAGGAGGCGTCGGAACGAGAGATGATTCACTCTTCCATTTCAAGATGGGTTTTTCGAACCGAACCCATGCCTTTAGTACCTGGAGATGGATTCTTCTTCAATCAGTCTACGATCAACTAGCAGCCGCCTTCAAAACGAAGCAATCAGGAAAAACTCAACCCAAACAACCGGCGGATTTTTTCCCCTTATATCGATCTTGAAAATGTTACTCCTGCCTGGAAAAAACCGAACTTGATGCTAATATGAAGGAAACTCGGTCGTGTGGAAAATCCTCAACCTCATTAAATATGTTCAGCTTTTTCTTTCAAACGGGCTCTTCCTCATACTATTGAAGAGCGGGTTTGGAAAATTTTTTGGCCGCAGTGTTTATATTGATGTATCATTGGACGTCAAGAAATTCCGGCCCGTCGGTTCATCACGAGTGAATCTCACTGCCCGCCCCATTCAGGAAAATGACTTCGCAATTCTGAACTCTATACTTTCAGATTCGGCCCGCCCCTCTTTAGAGAAACTCGAAGTTGTTCGCCGTCTTGCGATGCTGGCTGCCGGAATTAAAACCTGTTACGTTGTGGAAGATTCTGAAGGGAAGGTTCGGTTTCTTCAATGGCTCATGCTTCCTTCTGAGAACGAGAATCTTCGAGTTCACTATGGAGATTGGTACCCAACTCTCTCCGCGAGCGATGCCTTAATGGAATCAGGCTATGTACTTCCTCAATACAGAGGAACAGGATTTCTGGCTGTTGCCTTTGGTAAGATCATAGACATCGCTTCCCAATCAGGCGTCAAAAGTATTTTAGGAATGATCCCCGAGGAGAATGTGAACTCTTTAGCAAGTTACATGAGGCTGGGATTTGAGCCGTATCGGTTGAGAGTCGAGAAACGATTTTTTGGACGAAGAGAGAGATCGACGGTTGCACTTTCTTTGACCGACGATGAAGACCGGTTGAAAGAATTACTCCCTCCGACGATTGTGAATCTCTTCCTCAGGACGAGAGCATTGCGCTCCAAAGAACGATTGAACTTTCATGAATGACAGGTCATCAAAGATCTGCCTGATTACCGGCGGCACATCCGGCATCGGCGCCTCGGCTGCACTTGAGCTGGCGCTTACTGGTGCAACGGTGGTTATCGTTGGACGCAAGATCCGCAAATGCATCCGACAGGTCAATAAGATCAGCCGGGCGGTACCGGATGCTCACATTGATTATTTAGCGGCGGATCTCTCGTCTCAAAGAGAAGTGAGACGGCTCGCGTCGGAGTTCACAGCGCGCTATCCCCGTCTTGATATTTTGATCAACAATGCCGGTGCCTATTTCGCAAAGCGCGAGGTCAGTGTCGATGGGCTTGAGATGAATTTTGCGGTCAATCATATGGCGTATTTTCTGTTAACCAATGTGCTGCTTGAGTGGCTTAAGAAGAGTCTCTCTGGAAGAGTAGTGGCGGTGTCTTCAGCCGCACACGCGAACGGGAAGGTCGATTATGACGATTTGCAAATGGAGCGAAATTATAGTCTCGGAAGAGCCTACGCGCAGTCAAAACTCGCTAATGTCCTTTTCACGTATGCCCTTGCGCGCCGACTGGAAGGCACACGCGTCACCGTCAACGCGCTTCACCCGGGCATCGTCGCGACAAATCTCGGCAGCAACAATAGCTGGTTGAGGACGAAAATGCGGAATCTGCTGAAG
>Ga0265316_10001372_pt1 | contig 26246 bp, 24 predicted proteins | sample 4522metaG_FD_202092 | JGI IMG/M metagenome (GOLD analysis project Ga0265316, IMG submission 202092) | Rhizosphere microbial communities from Carex aquatilis grown in University of Washington, Seatle, WA, United States - 4-5-22 metaG | ecosystem: Host-associated > Plants > Roots > Rhizosphere >... | reverse complement strand
TGGCCGGCGCGAGTCCACTGGCCGACCGCCATCACCCATCCATCCGGGTCGGGACCGGAAGCGCAGAGTGCGCTGGCGGCCAGCAACGCCAGACAGAAGAAGGCGCGGGCGGGCGGGAGTGGGTGGCGTCGCTTCATCGATTCCAAGTGTAGTATGGCAGCTTCTAAACTCCCGTCACGATGAAGGCCGCCCAGTACCTGGGATGCGGGAACTTCTTGCGCACAGCCAGGATGGCCGAGCGCATGGCGGCAGGGGTAGGTTGGCCCGCTTGAAGCGATCGATAGAACCCCTCCATGAGTTTGGCGGTGGATTCATCGCTCACATGCCAAAGGCTCGCTACCACCGTATCCGCGCCGGCGAGTAGAAGGGTGCGGGTGAATCCGGCAACCTCATCGCCACGCAGCGAGCGCCCCTTTCCCGTCTGGCAGGCGCTGAGAACCACCAGGCGCGCTTGCAGCTTCAGCGCCTGAATCTCGTACAGAAAGAGCCGCGATGGTTGGTGCGCACCGGGGCTCGTCAACAGCTCGGAAAAAAGAGGCGCGTTGGAATCGAGATTTCCGTGGGTCGCAAAATGCGCGACATCATACCGGGTCAGGGCCTCCCGGAGGGCATCATGGGTGAAATCCTTGCCGGTTACCTGCGTGGCGGCAGGCTCGATCTTCGAGATCGCGTCGACTTCGACGAGCGTGCCAGGTAGCGCGTCCGCTCCTTCCACGCTCACGTTGCCGATGGCGCCAAGAAACAGGCTGCCCGGTAAAGGCTTTTGCGCACTCAGGAACTGGAGAACGGAGGCCGACGGCAGGTAGCTGATGGTGAATGCGTCGATCATCGATCGGCCATCCGGAAGCTTGAGCGCTTCAAAGGGCAAGTAATTCAGGTAGCCCGTCGGGACGATGATCAAGCGCCGGTTTCCGCGAAGCAGGCTCTTCGCCACCGGATCGATCAACAGCCGGGACACCGCGGCAAGCGCTGCGTAGACGTCGGCATCCTGGAAACGTTCGTCGGACAGCGCCGGCAGTAATTCCGCTTTCACTTTTCGTTCCAGCTCTCCCAGATCCAACTGCCAGTGAAACTGTTTTGCGCCGGACCGGGTGACCACAAAGGCAGTAATCCCATCCCGAAGGAACGCGTATTCGAGCAACGTGGTCTTCGGAGGCAAGAGCTTTTGTGCGGAATCCAGAGCGATGGATCCGAGGGCGGCGGATTGCCCGGCCCGAGTGCTTCCGAGAGCGGCCTGTTGGCTGGCCAGTGCAAACTGCCGCTGCAGACGGTCGAGTTCGGTGCGCAATCCGTTTGGATCGCGTCCCGAGCCCGTGTGGGCCGGCCCATCTTCGGACTCCATTTGCACTTTGACGTTGAGAACCCGCCGGCCCAGATCGCCGATCTCCTTCAATTCGGGAGGCGCCGAGGCAATGTGCCGTTCGCCCATCTGTTCGAGAAACGATCGAGCCTTAGCCCGCTCGATGGATTGCCAAGCTTCTGAAGATTTGCCGCTGGCGGTCAGCAGGCCGGCCAGACCGGCATACAGATCCTGCACGACATCGTCGTCGAGCAGAGATTGCCGCGCTTGCCGCTGGCTGAGTCCGGCGCGGACCTCTTCCAGCCGTTCCACGGCCGCCCGGTACCGGCCGATGGCGCCCGCGCGATCGCCGGCGCCTTCTGCAAGCAATCCAAACTCGTACTCAATTCGCCAACGCGCCTGGAACTCGTTGGCCGATGCGGCTTGGAGCGCGGCAGCGTCCAGATGGGTCCTGGCTTTGGCGAGGGCATCGGGAAGACTCTTCGCCGCCGTGAGAAGGTAGCGAGCGTATTCCAGATGCTCCAGGATCTGGCGGTTCGGCTCACGCTGTTCGGAAAATGCGGCGACGGCCCGCTCATAATAACCGGCGGAGGCGGAGACATTTCCCTGGCCCCGTTCCAGGCGGGCCAGTTGTTCGAGCACAGACCCGCGGTTGAACTTCGTGTCGCCTGCCTTGCCTGCCAGCAGGTCCTGCAAGAGATCCTTCGCCTCGCCTCGCTTGGACTGGAGTTCCAGCAAGCGCGCCTTGCCGATCCATATCTCCGCTCCGAAATGCCGCACAGCATAGAGCCGCACTCTTGCCTTGGTCAGCAGGGCCAGTTTCTGCTCCATTTCCTGGTACAGGACGCTGGCCTTGCCGAACTGGCCGGCATCGGCGTAGGCCGATCCCAATATGTCCAGAACGCCGAAGTACAACCCCGCCATGGCGGCGCCCCCGGGGACGCCGTCCGGCGGAAGCACGGAGCGGGTAAGATGGAGCGCCTGTTGGAGCGCGGCAATCTGATTGTCCCGGCTGTTGAATGCCGAATAGGTGGCCGCCAGCCCCTCCCACGCCTGTATCTGCCCGAACGTGTCCCCGGCCGCGCGGGACTGTTCCAGATCGCCCGTGAGCTGGCGAAGGACGCCATCCAGGTCCCCGGCCAGGCGGCGGCGCACCAGGAGGCTCGCTCGCGCCAGAGGCTCCACCAGAAACACGTCGCCCAGCTCGCCCTGCATGCGCTTCGCTGTGGCCATGGCCTGGTCATAGTCGAGCGGCCCCAGCGTAGCGGAGACGATTGCGCCCGCTACATTCGACACTTCAAGACTGAGACTCGACATCGGGTCCCGGTCGTTTACTAGCGCGTGCGCCTGTTTGACGGCATCGATCGCAGCGGAGTAATGGCCTTCGGCAACCAGGACGTCGGCCGATGCGATCAGTGCTCTCAGGCGAAAGCCATTCGCGCCGGTTCCAGCCGCCGCCAGGAACCGGTCGGTCTCTTTGCGAGCGGCGTCCAGGTTTTCGAACTGGATTTCCGTTTCGACAGTTTTCAACCAGAGCGTTGCGAACCATCCCTGGCTCTGGGCAGTCGCCGTAGGTTCCGCGAATGCGGCCCCAAGGCGCTGGGCCTCCCGATACGCATCGAGCGCCTCGTTGCCCCGACCGAGCCTTCGCAGGTCGTCTCCCATGGCGGCGTACCCCGTGGAGAGTGCCTCGGGTTGGTGCCGCTTCTCCATGTCGAGCGCCAGCATGGCCGTCTTCAGCGCCGCGGCGGAGTCGCTCTCGAGCGCATTGTAATAGGCTTCCTGCATGGTGAGATCGACGATCGCTCCACCAAAGTCGCCGCGCCCGGTAGCGAGCTCGGTCTGGCCAGCCAGCGCCCGATGCAGGTTAGCCCAGTCGTCGAGCGTAGCATTGCCGTCCAGGCCGGCATGGACTACGGTCTCCATCAATTGCTTGGAGCGGTCCAGGCCCGTGGCCTGAAAGAGCTCGTCATCGGCGTTTGGCTCGAGCCTGAGCTGGGCCACGAAGCGGCGCCCGTCGTCGAGCAGCGCCGGCGGGGCGGACACCTGCCCGAGAATTCCGACCGCCGCCGCTATGCCCAGACCAAACATGCCAGCTAATGTTTTGATCATCGTCAGCCGTTGTCGGGCTCCATACAGATCGGGCGAAGGATGTTGCACAGCAACGCAAAGGCCAATAATGGCGCGTTTCTTGTCATGAGAGTCCCTTTACCGCCGAGCAGTCGCATGGCAGGTTGCTCCTCAACGCCGAGTGCTCACATCCCTGCCGGTCTCCTGTTGTAGGGTTTCCGCAACAAAGTCCACCGGCCTAATACCTGGTGGGCGCCGGCATGCGATATGGGCGCACCCAACTCAATCTTTACGTCTTGGATTAGCGTCAATCCTGTATCTGCAAGCCCATCCATCGAGCACTGCACCATCACGGCCGCCTGTGAAGCGGATGGCGCTTTCATAACCGTCGTGCAAATTCTGGGCGCCCAGGCCTGAGTACCCCTTCGCTGAAGTGCGCGACGCAAGAACTGCACCTTGAGGCAAATCCTGCCGCCGGGGATCTAAGGATCCAAAGCGAATGCCCGCTTCTCTGCCACGGCGGCCGACCTCTCAGGGCTGCCAAACAAGCCTGCGGCGGACCGCCCGATTCCACTGGGCACCTAATTGCTCTGCGAGAAACGGATCTGTGACTACGAAAGGAAGTTCTGATGACTAAAGGCTTGGCTTTCTTGACGATCATGTGGTTGACGGGAGCTGTGGCGCCCGTCGGGGCCGAGACATTTAAGGCCGGCGACCTGGTGGAGGCCAACCTTTTCGACCAATGGCTTCCCTGCAAGGTGGTCAGGCCGGTGGTTTACGGCGCGGCCGGGATACGAGCCTATACGGTCACCTGCACAATCAACGCAACCAGCGGCCCCCAGGAGTCCGACGTGGCTCTGACAGCGATTCGCGCCCGCGCGGCCACTGCGGAAGACCGGAGCGTAGCAGCCGAAACGGCAGCCGCCCTGGCGCGTCAGCCTAAGGGGACAACCGTGGGAGCGAAGTACGGCACACGGGACCCTAGAACGTGCGGCGACCGAACGGCTCCTGCCCACGGCGCGCCTTCGGCCGAGCAGGCCAAGCAGTACGTCATCTGCGAGTTAGAGCAGGGCGACGGGAGCCGGCCTCTTTTCCTGGTGACTAACGTCAAGGTGCAGGTGGCCGCGGTCTCTCATCCGCCAAACCTGCTCGTCAAGGAAATCACCGCGGCGACAATGGACCCGCGTGAGCCAATTTGGGACATTCGAGGAAGTTTCACGATCTACCGGTGCGACGCACTGGCTTCCTTGATCGCGCAGAACGATTTTGCCCGCACGCACAACTGCTGGGTGAGCGAACAGCCCAAGGGCACGGGATACTGCTACAAGGACACCTTCGGCGACTGGCATTGCGGCCTGACCGGCACCGTGATCAACTGGCAGGCGAACTCCTTGCCGCCGCAGGGGTACTGAACCTGGGGTTTCGAGCTGCCGGCCGAAGCGATTCAAGGCGGGCTGAACCGGCCGAGGCTGTGCGGAGACCCTGGTTGTGTTTGCCACAGCGCCGGAATCGACGCGGTCCTGAAAACCGATGCGGCCCGCGCCACTGGCGCAGCAGGGGGCGCTTGAGCGGGACTGCGGTCAGTTGGTAAGCTCGGCGCCTTGGGGGTGGCTCTGGCCTCGGTCCCCGCCTTGAGTAATTTTGGGCAATGCGCGACGGGAACGGTGCCAGCCACGGCACTCCTGGCAACGAGGGGTCTGTAACTTACAGATTCCAGAGGCTCACCGAGGGTTCGAATCCCTCTCTCTCCGGCAGTAAACCAGGCACGATCGCAGGGCCATCCAGCGGAACACGTCGGAAGGACTATTCAACGCTTTTTCTGCTTTGGTCCTGCAGATTGACAACCGATCCCAGATGTAAGTAGACTTCCGTCAGTAGCTCTGGAAACGATCCGCGCACGAGGGGACGGATCGAGCACAACCTGCACGCGATTGCGACCGCGCACTGCCCAAGATAAGTTGCCCTCAGTCTCTCTGGACGAAATCTGCCGACCTGGAGGTTCGAAGTGGGCACTTCACAGAAACTTGCACAACAGACGGACGGTGAGAAGACCTCGATTCGTCCGTTTCATGTGAATGTTCCGGAAACCGAACTGACCGAATTGCGCAGGCGCATAAAGGCGACTCGGTGGCCTGAACGAGAAACGGTTCCAGATGCATCCCAAGGAGTACAGCTCGCGACGATTCAGGCGCTGGCGCGCTATTGGGCGACAGAGTATGACTGGCGCAAGATCGAAGCAAAACTGAGCGCCCTGCCGCAGTTCATTACCGCAATCGACGGGCTGGACATTCACTTCATCCATGTCCGTTCGAAACACGAAAATGCGTTGCCGCTGATCGTTACGCACGGATGGCCCGGCTCGATCACCGAACAGATGAAGATCATCGACCCGCTGACCGATCCCACCGCACACGGCGGAAATGCGTCCGATGCGTTCGACGTCGTAATTCCGTCGATGCCCGGCTACGGTTTTTCCGGCAAGCCAGCCACGACCGGGTGGGATCCCGCCCACATTGCGCGTGCCTGGACCGTGCTGATGAAACGCCTTGGATACACAAAGTTCGTGGCCCAAGGCGGCGATTGGGGTGCAGTCGTCACCGAGCTGATGGGCGTGCAGGCGCCGCCGGAGTTGCTGGGCGTCCACACCAACATGCCTAACGTGATTCCACTCGACATCGACAAGCTGGCCTTTTCCGGCGCGCCGGCGCCAGCGAACCTCTCGGCCGACGAGAAGCTCGCTTACGAGCGGCTGAGCCTCGTCTATGCCAAGGGCATCGGCTACGCCTTCCAGATGGGATTGAGGCCGCAGACGCTGTACGGGATAGCGGATTCACCCGTAGGCCTGGCGGCGTATTTCCTCGATCACGACGCGCGCAGCTATGAGATGATCGCACGTGTCTTTGCCGGAGGCAGCGAAGGCCTCACCCGGGACGACGTCCTCGACAACATCACGCTGACCTGGTTGACGGATACCGCGCTGTCAGGTGCCCGTCTCTATTGGGAGAACAAGGGGGGGTCGTTCTTTGCCGTCAAAGGCGTCGTTGTCCCGACCGCCGTGAGTGTCTTCCCCGACGAACTCTTTCCTGCGCCGCGGAGCTGGGCGGAGCGGGCTTACCCCAAGCTCATTCACTTCAACACGCTCCCCAAGGGCGGGCACTTTGCGGCCTGGGAACAGCCGAAGCTCTTTTCCGAAGAGGTTCGCGCGGGCTTCCGATCGCTGCGGTAGGGCGACCTCGGGGCGGACCCGTCCGTGAAGGTCGTAGTGTTCCAGTCGGTCCTGATCTTGAGCGACAACGCCGTGACCTCTCGCCCTGATCTCTCGTGCTCTTGACGGGCAGTGGAGGGCCTGACTCACCGTCGAGAGGAAGCCCCCGGCACCGATTCGCGCGCTCGCCGGGAGCCGGCTATTTCGAGGTCGCCGGCTCCGCTGCCACGTGTTTGCGGCATTCGGCAAGCGTGGCGGCCATCTCGGCGCGGACCGCGTCGTCATTAAAGGTCCAGCTGGCGCCGGGGGCGACTCGGGAGGCTATGGCGAGGCCGCGTTCGCACGCCTGCGCGGCGCCCTTCGGCGGTGGCAAGGTCCAGTTGCAACTCGACATCTTCGGCCTGCCCCGCGCTCTCCAGCTTGCGCAGATACGGGAGCGCGCGATCCACCAGTAGCTTCCGGGCCGCGGTGGAGCCGGGAAGGTCCTGGATGGCGTCATGCAGCTCGAAGATCACCGAGTGGGCCAGACTGCGGACGTCGTTGAATCGCAGCTCGGCCCGGCGGCCCTCGGACCAGATGGTGAAGGCGGCGCCGAGCGCCGCCACCCCGGCGACCAGGGCGGTGACCAGGCGCCAGCGGTGCCGGCGCACGAACTTGCGGCAGCGATAGTAGGCCGTGCCATCGTCCCGTTCCGCCAGGTAGACCACCCCCATCCCGCCTTCGCCCAGGCGCCGCAGGATTCGATAAGGGCCGATGCGTTCGGGATCGGAGAAGTCCGGCTCGTCCTGCTCCCCCCGCTTCCATTCGGTGATCGGGAGCGCCTCGTCGGCCCATGCTTCACACCGAAGGTATTGCTCGACTTCGAGCTGCAGTTCGGCGTCTCCGGCGCAGGCACGCGCGGGGAACTCCGCCCGATCGTGGGGGGGGGCCGCTCGAGGAGGCTGTTTGTGAGCTCCGTCCAGTCGGAATACGCCTCATATCCTGGCGGTTTGTCAGCCGATCTCACGCCGGTCATCGACTATTTGAGCGGAATCCTGATTTCTCCCCTGGACGGCACGTTCGTGCAAGCGTTCCAGGCCGCCGGTGCGAGTAGTCCCGGCGAAGGGCTGGGGCGTTTCAGATCCGTACGGATGCGCCTCCGGGCGCTATGGAAGCGGCGAATATCATCATTACGTATCGTGCCAGGTGGACGCGGACGGCAATCCGTCATCGAGCGACCTGATTGCCACGCTGGCCTCCGATGTACGGGTCACCGGCGCCCCGTCCGAGGTCCCGGGGCCGAACCAGTTGCCGCTGCTGGCGGCCGGGATTGCGGCCACGCTGCTGGCGACCCGCAAACGCGCGCGGGATTCAGAGTGGTGGCGTCAATTGTCTCGCCGCTGTTGAGAGTTTTCGTGGCGTCCGTCCCGTGCGGGGTTGGATGGTCAGACCGGCGCAGCCGGATGCGTCCTTTGAAAGGCATTCATCGCGTTCAGAATGGTCTGCACTACGGGTTCGTCGCCTATGGCCGAGTTGATCATCAGGTGAAAGAGTTGGCGCGGCGGCCATTCCACTCCGAAGTGCTGCTTGATAAAGGCGGCGCGTTCACGGTCAACCGTCCCGGCAAGTTCAATCGCCTCTTGCTCGGTCTTTCCCCTCTGCTGGAGGCGACGGACCTTCCGTTCAAAGGGCGCATAAAGGAAAACGTGAAACACGCCGGGTAAGTCGTGCAGGTAATATGCGGAGCCGCGGCCGACGATTACGCAATTCCCTTCTTGCGCTGCCTCGCGAACCAAGCGTTCGGTGACGGCGCGAATGCTCTCCGCATCCGCCAGCTTCAGGCGGTAGGTGTTGAGACTCCCCTCAAAGCTTCCTCGCAGAAACGACTTGAACAGGCGATAGTGCAGCGGATCGCGGTGTTCCTGGTGGCGCTCGACGTGCAGTTTGTCGCATTCCAGACGATTCGCAATTTCGGTGGAGAGCAAGTGGTCCCACAGCTTCCAGCCCAGACGCTCGGATATCTTCCCGGCTATCTCGACCGCTCCGGCCCCGTACTCGCGTTCGATGGTCAGCACCTTGATCATGGATTCGACCTTCCAGACGTTTCAGCCGACAGCGGCCTCCCCGCCGGTGCCCGGATCGTTCTTCCTGACGAGGAAGGCAAGCGCGAACATGATGCTTGCCGCAACGGCGAGGATCTTATAGGTGTCGATGTAGGCCAGGGTCTGCGACTGGACCAGAATGGACTGGTAGATCCGGCCGTAAGCGGATGCCTGCGCATCGGGCGGCGTGGCACCGGCATGGAACAGTTGCTGGCTGAGTCCCTGAACCTGATTCCTGAACGCGGGGTCGTAGTTCGTGGCGTGATATGTCAAGACGGACTGATGGAACTGAGCGCGGCGGGCAAGCATCGTAGAGACCAGGGAAGTTCCAACACTGCTTCCGATGTTACGCATGAAGTTGATCAAGCCGGACACGGAGTTTCCCTTTTCGGCCGGAACTCCGATATAGGCCGCCAGCGAGATCGGGACGAACAGAAATCCCAGCCCGAAGGATTGCGCGATGCGCAGGCGGGCTGCGGACTTAAAGCTGATCAGTAAGTCGAGCCGCCTGGTGGAGAGATACATACCGCATGCGAGACACAGCCAGCCAAACGCCATGATGTACTTAGTGGGCACCTTGGTGGTGAGTTGTCCCACCACCGGCATTTCAAACAGAAGCACCAGGCCGGCGCCGGACAGCACCAGCCCCGCGGACTCCGCCGTGTAGCCCATCAGCGTTTGCAGGAACTGCGGCATCATGACAAGGCTGCTGAACAGCAGCGCGCCGAGGAAGAACATCATCAGGCTCGACACGGCGAAATTGAAGCTCTTGAACATCCGCACGTCGATGATAGGCGCCTTGTGTCGCCATTCCCAGATGACCAGGGTAACCAGGGAAGCGATCGACAGGGCCGCCAAGGTAACGATGAAGCGGGAGCCGAGCCAATCGTCCTCCTGGCCCTTGTCGAGCAAGACCTGGAGGGCGCCGATCCCCAGAGTCAGCAGTGCGATGCCGATGTAATCGACGCGAACGCCGGCGGCCCTGAGGCGGCTGAGGTAGGGGGGATCTTGAACGATTCGCAACACCAGGAATAAGGTCAAGATGCCGACCGGCAGGTTGATGTAGAAGATCCATCGCCAGGAATAGTTGTCGGTAATCCATCCGCCGAGCGTCGGACCAATGGTGGGGGCCATGATGGCCGTGATGCCGTATAGCGCGAACGCCAGGCCGCGTTTCTCCGGCGGAAACGTGTCGGCGAGAATGGCCTGGGCCATGGGCTGGAGGCCGCCGCCGCCGGCGCCCTGCAAAACGCGACAGACGATCAACGCTCCCAAGGTCGGCGCCGCGCCGCACAGCAGCGAGCTGAGGGTGAACAGAAAGATGCAGAGCAGAAAGAAGCGCTTCCGTCCAAAGAGCGTGGCAAGCCACCCGCTGATGGGAAGAACGATCGCGTTCGACACGAGATAGGACGTCAGCACCCAGGTGCTTTCGTCATTGCTCGCGCCCAGGTTGCCCGCTATGTGCGGCAATGCCACGTTGGCGATGCTGGTGTCGAGCACCTCCATGAACGCAGCCAGAGCGACCACGACCGCGACCAGCCACGGGTTGAAGCTCGGCGTTGGGATCTTAGCGGGAGTGGCCACTGTGACCTACTCGACATAGACTCTGGGATCCACAGACAGGCCGGGCCGCAAGCGATGATCGCTATTCTCGCCCGGATCGAGGTCAATGCGGACCGGTATCCGTTGGACAACCTTCACGTAATTCCCCGTCGCGTTCTCCGGGGGCAAAAGGCTGAAGCGCGAGCCGCTCGCGCCGCCGATCTCGAGGAGCTTGCCCTTATACTCCCTGCCGTAAGCGTCGACGGTGAAGGCGACCCGCTGGCCGGCCTTCATCCGGCTCAGTTGCGTTTCCTTGAAATTCGCTATGACCCAGACGTCGTCCAAGGGGACCACGGCCATCAACTGCTGGCCGGGCGAGACGTTCTCTCCGATTTCCGCGGTCTTCTTGCCGACTATGCCGGCCACGGGCGCAAGGACAGTGCAGTAACCGAGATTCAGCTTCGCCTGCTCGACCAAGGCCTTGCGCTGCGCGACCTGGGCCAATGCGGACCTGGCGCGGGTTTGGCTGGCAGCAACCTGTTGGGGCGCCGTGGTGGCCGACTCGACCGAGGCGTCCGCCTCCGCGATCCGCTGTTTGGCCTGATCGATGACACTCTGCGCGACACTGACATTCTGTTCGGCTTCGGTGACGGCCGCGCGGCGAGCATCCCGGGCCGCCAGCGCTTCCTCGGCAATGTCGACCGCGGTATCGTACTGCTGGCGGGAAATCTCGTCCTTGTCGACGAGCTGTTTGTAGCGGCGGACGTCGTCATTGGCCTTGGTCAGGTTGGCTTCGGCCTCGCGGACGCCGGCGGCCGCGGCGATCTTGCGGGCTTCGGCCGCATTGAGTTGACGCTCGGCGCCGAGCAGGGAAGCGGTGGCGTCGGCGCGGCTGGACCTAGCGCTTTTCAACTGGCTGGAGGTAGTGGTGCTGGTGATGGGGATGTCGATCCGGGAGGCTTCGAGCAAGGCTTCGGCCTCTGCAAGGTCCGCTTCCGCCTTGGCAAGAGCGACCTGGTAATCCTGCGGATCGATCCGTACCAGAACGTCGCCGGCCTTCACAACCTTCTCGTCTTGCGCCTGGACGTCGATGATCTTTCCGCTGATCCGGGCGCTGACCGCGTTGATGTGGCCATCCACCTGCGCGTCATCCGTGCTTTCGTAGGTGTTGAAGTAGCGCCACAGGAAGATGCCCGAAACCGCTGCCACGGCTACGACCGCCGCCAGAGTCGCAAAACGTATCAGCCTGCCCCTTTTTCGGGTACGTGTTTCCTTTTCCAGTTCAGCCATGTTGCTTCACCTCCGTCACAGAGTGCTCTAGTTCGCGGCGCGGCCGGCGCGCTGCGCTTCAGCGGCCAGCACAATGATGGCGGCCACCTCTTTGGGGTGCGAGACCATGGAGGCGTGGCTGGCAGGGATGGTTTGAACGGTGGAGCCCATCCGCTTCGCCATCAACTCTTCGGCCTGTGGCGGAATCATCTGATCGTTCGCGGAGACCAGATACCAGGAGGGAATCTGCTTCCACGCCGGTGGGCCGGACTTCGCCGTGAATGACTTGATGCTCAGCGGTTTCTGCACTACCGCCATGATGCGTGCGTCGGCAGGGTCGGCGTCGGCCGCGAAGACCTTGGCGAAAGCGTCGCGATCGATCCAGAGAAAGCCATGTTCGTCCGGGCGGATCTGTGAGGAGCCGGCTGTAGCGGGGCCCTGCTTGCTGAGGCTCTCGAGACTCTCGCCCTCATCGAGGCCAAAACCAGCGATGTAGACCAGCGCGGTCACATTCGGCGCATCGTTCGCGGCCCCTGTGATCACCGCGCCGCCATAGGAATGACCGACCAGCACGGTGGCGCCTTTCTGCGCCGCCAGGGCGTTTCGCGTAACTGCGATGTCATCGTCGAGCGAGGTCAGCGGCAGTTGCACAGCGGTGACATTGAACCCTTTCTTGTCCAGGAGCGGGATTACTTTGCTCCAGGACGACCCATCGGCCCATGCTCCATGCACGAGCACTACGTCTATCTTCGAGTCCATATTTATCTCCCTTCGTTATGCGTGTTTGGCTCTCTCGCCCGAGATGCTGAGTTCCTGCATCGTCTTGTCGTCGAGGTTCAAGCCGGCTGCCGCAACGTTCTCTTCGAGGCGTTCGACTTTGGATGTTCCCGGAATCGGGAGCATGACCGGAGACCGCGCCAGCAGCCATGCGAGAGCCACTTGCGACGGCGTGGCCTTGAGCTGGGCGGCCACGCGGCTGACCGGACTCGCGGCGCCCGAGAGCCGGCCGGCCGCCAGTGGGAACCACGGGATGAAGCCGATTCCAGCTTGCTCGCAGTACTCCAGAACGTCATCGGACCCGCGGTCGGCCAAGCTGTAGCGATTCTGGACGCTCACTATGGGCACTATCGCCTGCGCTTGCCGAACCTGGCGGACGTTCACTTCCGACAAGCCGATGTGCCTGATCTTGCCTTGCGCCTGCAGCCGCTTCAGCATGCCGAGTTGGTCCTCGAGCGGAACGCGAGGGTCGATGCGGTGTAACTGATAGAGGTCGATCCGATCGAGGCGCAAGCGGCGCAAGCTTCCTTCGCACGCCGACTTGAGATGCTCCGGCTTCCGTTCTCGACCCATTGGTTGGGCCCTGCCCGGTCGAAGCCGCCCTTGGTGGCGATGACCAATCCTGCCGGGTAGGGGTGCAGGGCCTCGGCAATGATCTCTTCGCTCACGTGCGGGCCGTAGGAGTCGGCGCTGTCGATGAAGTTGATTCCCAGTTCGACGGCGCGCCGCACGACGCGGACGGCCTCAGGCCGATCCGTGGGCTCGCCCCAGATTCCCTCGCCGGTCAGGCGCATCGCGCCGAAGCCCAGCCGCGCGACGCTGAGGTCGCCTCCGATCGCGAGGTCACCAGCCTTCCCTGCAAGTCCGGCCCTCTGCTGCCGTGATGACGCGTTCTTGCGCATGCTGCAATTAAGCCAGAAGCGTGGAGGCGGGTCTATTGGACGATGGTATCGGGGAAGGCGATGACATGGGCTGCGGACCGACACCAAAGTACAATGGACGTAGCCAGTGGGGTGACGCATCCTCAGAGTTGGGGGAGACCGTCGCGCAAGGACCGCCGTGGAGAACGAGCTCAACCGCGTCGTCAATGCTATTCCAGGCTTGGTGTGGAGTGCGGCTCCTGACGGGAGCGTGGATTTCCTGAACCAACGGTGGTGCGACTATACCGGCGTGAGCCTCGCGGAGGGGCTCGGCGCGGGCTGGCAGACCGCGATTCACCCGGACGATTCCGCGCGACTTCAGGACCATTGGCGGTCGCTCGTCGAATGCGGTGAGCCCGGTGACATCGAGGTAAGGATACGGCGGTTCGACGCGGCCTTTCGATGGTTTCTGATCAGAGCGGTTCCGCTGTGCGACGAGACCGGGCGTGTTGTGAAGTGGTACGGACAGAACACGGACATCGAAGACCGCAAGCGCGCGGAGTCCCTGCTGGCTGGGGAGAAGCGATTGCTGGAAATGGTGGCGAAGGGCTGCTCGCTGACGGCTGTGCTCGAAGCGGTGTGCGGGCTCGTCGAGGACGCCGCCAGCTGCTACTGCAGTGTCGTGCTGGTTGATCCGAGCGGAACGCGTCTGGCACACGGAGCCGCGCCGAGTCTTCCGGCCAGCTTCCTCGCCTCCATTATTGGGCGCCCGGTGAACGCCGATTCGGGCCCTTGCGCCATGGCGGCGTACCTGAACGAACAAGTCATTGCTGCCGACCTTGCCTCGGAGACGCGATGGGTGGCGTACGAGTGGTGCCCGATGGCGCTGGCCCATGGGCTGCGGGCGTGCTGGTCAACGCCGATCTCATCCGCAGCCGGCAAAGTCCTGGGCGCGTTCGCGCTCTACTACGACGAGCCCAGAACGCCCACGCCGCTCCATCAAAGCCTCATCGAACGGTTCACCCACATTGCCAGCATCGCCATCGAGCGCACGCTTGCCGAGAAAGCCACACGCGAGAGCGACGCGCGCAAGGCCGCGATCCTGGACTCCGCACTCGACTGCATTGTGACCATCGACCACGCAGGCCGCATCACCGAATTCAATCCGGCCGCGGAGCGCACGTTCGGCTACCGCCGGGACGAGGTGGTGGGCAAGCCGCTGGCCGACGTCATCATCCCGGCGTGGTTACGGGAGGAGCACCGGCGAGGGTTGGCGCGCTACGTGGCCACCGGCGAGACGCGAGTGCTGGGGAGCCGCATCGAGATGACGGCGGTGCGCGCCGACGGTACAGAATTCCCCGTCGAGCTCGCGATCACTCGCATCCCGATGGAAGGGCCACCGTCTTTCACCGGCTACCTACGCGACATCACAGCACGGAAACAGTCGGAGGAGAAGCTGCGGCGCAGCGAGGCATTTCTTGCGGAGGCTCAGCGGGTGAGTTCGACCGGCAGCTTTTCCTGGCGTGTGGCAACAGACGAAATCACGTGGTCGGAGCAGGTCTATCGCATCTTTGAGCTTGACCAGGCGGTGCCCGTGACGCTCGAGCTGATCGGCTCTCGAGTCCACCCGGACGACATCCCGCTGTTGGATGACATGATCGGCAGGGCACGAGGCGATGGCAGCGACTTTGAGTACGAACATCGGCTGCTAATGCCCGACCGCTCGGTCAAGTACCTGCACCTGGTCGCTCACGGGACCCGGGACGAGGATGGTCAACTGGAGTACATCGGCGCGGTGCAGGACGTGACGGAGCGACGCCTCTCGGAAGAGGCCCTCGGCAAGGTCCGATCGGAGCTCGCGCATATGGCTAGAGTCACGACCCTGGGCGCACTGACCGCATCGATCGCCCACGAGGTCAACCAGCCCCTGGCGGGCATCATCACAAACGCCGGCACCTGTCTGCGGATGCTGGGCGCCGATCCTCCAAACGTGGACGGCGCACGCGAAACGGCGCGGCGCACGATCCGCGACGGCAACCGCGCGTCCGCCGTGATCGCGCGACTGCGCGCGCTGTTTGGCAAGAAAGACCCGACGACCGAATCGGTGGACCTGAATGAGGCTACGCGAGAGGTGATCGCGCTGGCGTGCAGCGAACTTCAGAGAAACCGCGTAATTCTACGGACGGAACTGGCCTACGGCCTCCCGCCGGTCACGGGCGATCGCGTCCAGCTCCAGCAGGTGATCCTGAACCTGCTCCTGAATGCTTCAGAGGCGATGAGCAGCGTCGAAGATCGTCCGAGGCAGTTGGCGATCAGAACGGGTCTGGACGAAGACGGCCGCGTGCGGCTGGCCGTCGAAGACGCTGGGGTGGGGTTCGAGCCTCAAGGCGTGGACAAGCTCTTTGAGGCGTTCTATACGACGAAGAGCGGCGGCATGGGGATCGGGCTATCGGTCAGCCGCTCTATTATTGAAAGCCATCAGGGCCGTCTCTGGGCGGCGCCAAACGATGGTCCGGGCGCCACGTTCTCGTTTTCTATTCCCTGCGCATCGGTGGGCCTGACGGCGCGGAGCTTTGGCGCCTCATGAGGAACTTGGTGATGGTCGACCGTTCACTGGTGTCGGTTGTCGATGACGACGAGAGCGTGCGGGAATCGCTACCAGACTTGCTGAAGGAGTTCGGTTTTGCGGTGCAGGCGTTCGCGTCGGCGGAAGAATTCCTCGCCTCCGATTGCGTCGGCCAGACCCGGTGTCTGATCCTGGACATCGCCATGCCGGGCATGAGCGGACCCGACCTTCAACGTGAATTGACGCTTCGCCGGAGGAACATTCCGATCGTCTTCATCACGGCTCACCCGGATGCGGCCGTTCGTCCACGGGTGCTCGAGCAGGGCGCGGTGGAGTGCCTGTTCAAGCCATTCAGCGATACGGATCTGCTTGAGGCGCTTAATACCGCGTTGCGCGTGAGGTGAGCGACCGGCCCCGCTGATATACAATGAACACAGCTGGCGCACTCTGACCACGAAGTGAGGTCATCACCCCTGTCGGAAGTCACTCCAGTCGTGTTCGTTGTTGACGACGACGTCTCCGTGCGCGAATCGCTGGAGTCGCTGATTCGCTGGGCAGGCTGGCAGGCGGAGACATTCGCGTCCGCGCGGGAATTCCTCGCCCGCCCCCGCGTCCTCGCCCCGAGCTGCCTGGTGCTTGACGTTTCTCTTCCGGATCTCAATGGTCTCGATCTGCAGAAGCGCGTGGCGGAGGACCGGCCTGACATCCCAATCATCTTCATCACGGGTTACGGCGACGTCCCGATGACGGTCCAGGCCATGAAGGCGGGAGCTGTCGAGTTCCTGACCAAGCCTTTTGGCGACGACGTGTTGCTGAGCGCTATCCGGCACGCCATCGAGCGCAGCCGCGCCGCGCTTGGTCAAGAGGCGGAGACAAGGGCGCTGCGGGACTGTTACGCATCACTTACCCGCCGCGAGCGGGAGGTCATGGCGCTGGTGGTGTCCGGGCTGTTGAACAAACAGGTCGCCGGCGAACTAGGCATCAGCGAGATCACGGTGAAGGCGCATCGAGGCAATGTGATGCGGAAGATGAAGGCCGACTCTCTCGCGGACCTGGTGAACATGGCCGCCACCCTGCGTCCTGCAACTGCGATGAGAACGTCGGGCGCCTCGTAGGCCGGCGGCCGGCGTGGCCGCCGGCAGCTGTCAGCGTTTAGCCGTCAGCTTTCAGCTCTGAACGTCGGCACGCTGGCGCTGGCGGAGCTCTTCGAGAACGGGCACGGCCGAGGAACGGCCGGCGCGAGTGCCGCCGTGGATCAGCCAAACGTGAATGAAAAGGCCTCCAGGCCCGAATCCAGAAACTCGATTTCGAAGTGTCGATCGGAGATGGGCATTGGTTGCCGGATCAGTTGGTATACCCGCGGTTCGGTAGCCGTGCCGTTGCCCTGGTCGTCAACGTCAATTCCGTGAGCGGCGCCTGGCGGCTGTCCATCGATGAGCACGCGGAATCGGACTGAGGCTGCGCGGGCGGCCGGTCCCATGACGAGATTAAGATCGCGGGCGTGAAACCGGTAAGTGATCCGCCCGTTGGCGCTGTTCAGCACAGCGGCCTGTTTCTTCACGGTCCAATCACCCGTGAGGGCCCACTGGTTGAGACTCAACCGCGCCGGGGCCGCATAAATGCGACGCTTGTCCGGTTCGGCTCCACCGGGAGACGCGAAGTTCTCGGCGCGTTCATAGCCGGCATAGGTCTCCGGAGACTTCAGGCTGCCCCAATCGGCGGCGGCCTCCACGCCACGGGCATCGACCGCGACAAGGTCATGGCCGATGTGGGCGGTTCCGGCCTCGGCGAGCAGTTGTTGAATGACCCGCTCCGACTGTTCGTACTCGCCCTCGCCGAATTGATGGTGCCGGATCTTCCCGTGCGCATCGACGAAATAGAGGGCCGGCCAATACTCGTTCTTGAAAGCGCGCCAGATGGCATAGTCGCTATCGATGGCGATTGGGTAATCGACGCGCATGTCTTTCGCGGCCTTACGGATGTTATCGACGTCCTTCTCAAACGGGAACTCAGGCGTGTGCACGCCGATCACAACCAATCCGTGGTCCCTGTATTTCCCGGCCCAGGCGCGCACATAGGGAAGAGTGCGCAACCAGTTGATGCAGGAGTAGGTCCAGAAGTCGATGACGACGACCTTGCCGCGCAGGCCGGCGGCCGTCAGCGGCGGTGAGTTGAGCCACCCGGTGGCTCCGCCGAGAGACGGCAGTTCCCCTTCAACCGCCAGGTCAGCCTTGCCGGATTGTGCGCCTGCTGAATGAATCATAGCGAGCTCGGCAGCAAGGATTCTGGCCGCCGCGCCCAGGAAGCTACGGCGATCAAGGTTGATCTCCTGTGACATCGATCCCTCTCAACGCGAAGAACCGACAAAGGCCCGCACCAGGGCGGCGATCTCATCCGCAGCCGTGTCCAACGCGAAATGACCGGCGTCGAGAACGTGAACCTGGGCGTTCGGCACATCCCGGCGATAGGCTTCGGGCTCGGAAAGGTCGAACGAGAGGTCGTACTTACCCCAAATCACCAGCAGGCGCGGCTGCTTCTCGCGCAGCCATGCTTGCCATTTCGGGTAGGCGTCCACGTTGGTTCGATAGTCGTAGAACAGGTCGCTTTGAATGTCCGCCTGCCCGGGCTTATTCAGGAACGCGAACTCGTCCGTCCAAAGATCAGGGTCGTAGCGATCCACGTTCGGATCGTTTCCGACATGGCGGGTACGGGTTGTCGCGAGCGAGAGCAGGTTCGTTCGGAGGTTGCTCTCGTTCGCGGCGCGATCCTTCCAGAACTCGCGCCGCGGACTCCAGTTCGCGCCCAAGCCTCCGTTATGCGCGACCGCGTCCTGGACGATGAGAGCCTCCACCCGCTCCGGGTGCTCCAATGCCATGCGGAAGCCCACGGGGCCGCCATAATCCTGCATGTAGAGCGTGTATCGCGACAGGCCAAGGGCCTCGGCGAAGTGCCCTGTGACGGATGCGAGCTTGTCGAAGGTGTACGGGAAGGCTTTGGGATCGGGAGCGTCGCTGTGGCCAAAGCCCGGATAGTCGGGCGCGACCAAGTGGAAAGTGTCGGAGAGACGGCTGAGAAGCGGCTCGAACATTCGGGAAGAAGAGGGCAGGCCGTGGAGCAAGAGAATAGTGGGAGCGTCTTTCGGGCCGGCCTCTCTGTAGAAGATGGACAACCCATCGATGCTGATCGTGCGATAGAAAGTCGGGTGCTTCATTGGATGTTCCGTCCCGTGAGTCTGGGCCGATAACGAAAACGATGCGAGCCATACAGAAGCCAGTAAGTGCACGGGGCGCATTTGTTCAGGCGCCCGCCAGCTTAACGGCGTTGGCCTTGTGCGGCGAGCCGACGTAAGGGAACCGGGCTAGAAGGTCGGTGTGGGGCCCTACGTTGTCTCGCGTCACCTTTCCGTTCGTGAGGATGGACAGGAAGCCGTCCACGACGTCGTCGGTGAGTGTCCGGCCATTGTCCGGGTAGGATGCCGGCTGACCGGGGTCATAGAAGAGAATGTCCGGCAGCAGGGTCTTCGCAACCCGCGTTGCTTCCTCAGGCGTATACCCGCCGATGTGCTCCAGCGAGTGCGCGAAGACGGCGACGAAACGGGCATCGTCCGCCGGTTCCACGGCCATGTAGGCACCTTTCTCCTCGCCCGTTAGGAATACGGATTGCGAGGGCCGCGCGCCGCGGTCCGCCTGAACCCATTTGCCGCTAGAGCCGTCCAGAGTGCGACACCATAGGCCAACCTTGTTAGAGCCCAGGGCGGAGTCGGGTACTTCCAGCACGATGCTGCATACGTCCTTGTCGGCGAAATAATCGTCGCCGGTGAATTGCAGATTGTTCAGGGCGCCCTGCGTGTCGAAGAAAAAGGGATCGCTGCGCCAGCCGGCGAAGAAGCCGTAGTCCCCGGCCTCCGTCACGCGTGAATCCCGCCCGGTGGAGACCGGCGCCTCTTCGAGGATCGTCTGGCCGCCGTCGCCTGTCCCGGCCGCCTGCTCGCCTTCAACACGGCGCAGTGTCGCAGTCTGCCCGCCGGCTTCGTAGGGCGAGAACCGGACGCGGTATGCGATATCGGCGACGGCATCGCCGTTCGTGTCGATCCTAAACTCATACACCGCCTCGGGCGCGAAGGGTTCGGTTGTCGTAGGCCCGGGCGGGTTTATGCCGACTGACGGGTGGACGTTCATAATCAGGATCGACTTGCCGACAGCCCCAGGCTTGGGGAAGGCATACAGGTCGGTAAGGTCGAGCCGGACGTCCCCATGGGGAAAGCCATAGTCCGGACCGGAGTAATGGTGCGACATAAATCACCGCCTTCTTTGCTTTCGGTACTCGCCGGAGTGAGCAGGGCCGACATCACATCGTCAGAACGACGCGGAACTCCGCCTTTCCGCTCATCATTCGCGCATAAGCCTCGGCCGCTTGTTCCAAGGGATAGGTTTCAATCATGGGACGCACGCCGCTCAGTTCGGCGAAGCGCAGGGTGTCCTCGGAATCGGCCGGCGTTCCCGCAGTCCAGCCTTGAATGGTTCGACTTCCGGTAATGAGCTGGATGGGTGTGACTTCAATGGGATCGAATGCCGCGCCAATTACCATGAGCTTGCCGTTCGGCCCCAGCCCGTCGATCAGCTCGGACATCGCTTTCGAATTTGGGGCGGTTGCCACAATTACCTTTGCGCCGCCCAGCTTCTGCAATTCCGCTGCCGCGTTCGTCGATTGGCTGTCGATGTAGACGCTCGCTCCGAGCTTCTTCGCGAGCGGCGCGTTTTCGGGACCTCGCCCGATAGCCGCCACCTTGTAACCAAACTTGTTCGCGAACTGAATCCCGAGGTGACCCAGGCCGCCGATCCCCTGCACGGCGACCAGATCGCCCGGGGAGGCGCCGCTGTGCCGAAGCGCGTTGAAGGTGGTGATTCCGGCGCACAGCAGCGGCGCCGCATCGACGTCACTTAGACTGTCCGGTATCGCAACCAATGCCTCCACCGGAGCCAGCATGTACTGCTGGTATCCGCCGTCATAACTGATGCCGGCAATCTTCACATTCCGGCAGTTGCGAAAGTCCCCGCGCCGGCATTCGGGGCAGGTATTGTCCTGGCCACCGTGCCAGCCGACACCGACACGCTGCCCCTTCTTCCACACGGAAACAGCGGCGCCCAACTCGTCGACGATGCCCGCCACTTCATGTCCCGGAACGCGGGGATACTGAATGCCGGGCCAAAGGCCTTCTTTGGTGAGCGCGTCGCTGTGGCAGACCCCACAGGCCTGGACCTTGATCCGCACCTGTCCCGCACCCGGGTGCAGAATCTGGCGCTCGACGATTTCGAAGTCTGCTCCAGGTTTAGAGATCTGCGCCGCCTTCATCGGTGCTGCTTCGGCTCTTGTCGTTGCCATTACTATCCTCCTGTGACTGCCTTCACGCGACCTCGAAAATCACTTCCAGTTCGACCGGGGTGCCTAGCGGAAGGCTTGCGACGCCATACACCAGGCGGCAGGGGGCCTTGTCTTGTCCGAAGACCTGTTGCAGGACGTCCGAAGCTCCGTCGGCGACCTTCGGCTGGTCGCGGAAATCCCCGACGGTGGCCACCGAGACGCCCAACCGGACGATGCGCGTTACCTTGTCGAGTGATCCGAGGTGTTGCCGAGCGACGGCGAGGACGTTTAGGGCGGCGAGTTGGGCCGCCTGCCGTCCCGCTTCGACATCGAGTTCCGCGCCGACGCGCCCGATGAATTTCGCCGTGCGGCCAACGGTTGGGAGCATGCCGCTCAGGAGGAGCAGATTGCCAGTCTGCACCGCTTCCGCATAAGTGCCGAACGGTTGAGGCGGCGCCGGCAGCGCGATACCAAGTTCCCCCAACCGCTGCTCGGCTCTGGCTCGCCCGAAACTTCCGTGGCTTGCCGATTGCGCCTTCGAGCTTGTCTTCACTCAGGCTTGATTACACCAGAAGCTTGGAGGCGAATCTATTGGACGATGGTATCGGTCTGTGGGGTGGCATCAGCCGGTGCGGCGAAGGCGTTTACGCCAGGCGGCACTAAGACGTACGATGGAATCGAGGGGTCGCTATGTGTTCGCAATTCTTCGTTCGACAGGTCACGGCCGGGTTCCTTCTTGCAGCCGCAGGATGCGCCGCATCGAATCCGCCCATTCCTCCACTCTCAACAGACGTGCCGCTATCCAGGCAGTCCGGCAAAGAAACGGCCGTCTTCGCAGGGGGGTGCTTTTGGGGCGTGCAGGCCGTGTTTCAACGCGTCAAAGGCGTTCTTTCAACGGCGGCCGGATACGCGGGTGGTTCCGTAAAGACGGCCACCTATGACCAGGTGACCACCGAGACCACCGGGCACGCCGAATCGGTCGAGGTCATCTACGATCCGTCGCGCATTACGTATGCGCAGTTATTGCGGGTCTACTTCTCCGTGGCGCACGATCCGACACAGTTGAACCGGCAGGGGCCGGATGTGGGAACGTCGTACCGGTCGGCGATTTTCTATGCCAACGAGGACCAGAAGCGATTGGCTGAGGCGTACATCGCGCAACTCGACCGGCAAAAGGTCTTTCCCAAGCGGATTGTGACGGAGGTTACGCCGCTCAAAGGGTTCTACCGGGCGGAGGACTATCATCAGGACTACGGCTACCACCACCCAAGTGACCCCTACATACAAGTCTGCGATCGCCCGAAAATCGAGGCATTGAAGAAGCAGTTTCCCGAACTGTTTGTCGATTACAGACCCAAGAACTAGGTGCGTCTGCGCCTGACGAAGCGCCTGCTAAGCTGGAGGAAGGGGCACGAAAGAGCGGTGCAAGTACATGTGTTTCGAGGCTCAGGGCAGGTGTTTGGCTTTACGGAAGCCGCTACGGGAGACAACCTGCCTTCTAAGTTCGGGCCTTGGAGTGCCTGGACGACATCGAGAGATATGGATTTCACATCACCGATGCACACGTCCGCATCACCGAGAGTGCAGTTGAATTGTGCTGCCCCGCGCGCTGACTCATGTTCGACCACCTAACGATCAGCCATACCATCGCGTTTGTGGAGAAGCACGGGTATACGTTGCTGTTCCTGTGGGTGCTCGCGGAGCAAAGCGGGGTGCCACTGCCCTCGGCTCCGCTGCTGCTGGTGGCCGGGGCGCTCATCCGCGCCGGCCGCTTGAACGCGCTGCTCGCAATTCTGTGTTGCGTTGTCGCCGCGCTCATCGCGGACACCATCTGGTTTCATCTCGGACGACGGCGCGGCCGGCGCGTGCTGCGTCTTCTGTGCCGCGTTTCCATTGAGCCCGATTCCTGCGTGAAGCAGACCGAGAACGCATTCCTGAAGTACGGGATGCGCAGCCTTCTGGTCGCGAAGTTCATTCCAGGGCTCAATGCCGTGGCCGCGCCGCTGGCAGGCAATTCCAAGGAACCGTACTGGCGATTTGTACTCTACGATGGCGCCGGCGCGTCGATCTGGAGCGTCTCTTTTCTTGCGCTCGGCTACATCTTTAGCGAGCAACTGGAGATGGCACTCGCCTATGCATCACGCATGGGCTCCGGTCTCCTTGTGCTGGTGCCGGGATTGTTCGCACTGTGGATCGGCTGGAAGCTAATCCAACGCCGGCGTCTCATCAAGGCTTTGGACGTAGCCCGGATCACACCCGAGGAGTTGCGGGACCGGTTGAATGCCGGCGAGGAGCTCTTTATTGTCGACCTACGGAGCCGGCTTTCGGCGGACGCCAATTTGATCCCGGGTGCGATCCGCATCTCCCTCGAAGATTTCCCTGCCCGCAGCCAGGAGATTCCACGCGACCGGGAGATTATCCTCTTTTGCAGTTGACCAAACGAAGCCTCCAGCGCCCGTGTGGCGCTGCTCCTGAAATCGGAAGGGATCACTCGTGTGCGCCCGCTCCGGGGCGGTGCGGACGCATGGGCAAAGCTCGCCGTCAGCATCCCTGATCCGAGGGAGCCCCGCGAAACTGTGCCGTAGCGCCTGCCGGTGGCGCTCAACGGACCTCCCACATTTACAGGAGTTTTACAGCGGCGCAACCAGTGTGCGCGAGGCGAGGCCTTAGTCTGGGTGCAGGGAGGGGTTTCGCTTGCGCTATTCCGAATCGGATCCTGGAGCTCAGACACTCACATTCCCGGAAACTCTGTCCGGGAGTGAGCCGGATGCGCGGGCGGTACCGGCGGCATGGGCGGCCGTCACATTCGCGGAGAGAATCGCGGCCGCGGCGTTGCTCGTCATGCTTTCGCCCGTGCTGGCCGTGACCGGGATCGTCATCTGGTTGCTATCACGGCGGCCGCCGCTGGTGGCCCATGCTCGGGTCGGCCAGGGCGGCGCTCCGATATGGGTGCTCAAGTTCCGGAGCATGTGGTCGCGGTCCGCGGTGCGAGGCGGCCGGCCGGCGGGTTTCGTGGAGCGTCTGAAAACGGAGCCGGTGCCGGAACTCAAGAATCCCATGGACCCGCGCATCACGAGCCCCTTCGCCGCGTTCTGCCGCAAGTTTTCGATCGACGAACTGCCGCAGCTGTGGCACGTGGCCGAGGGCAGGATGTCGCTGGTGGGCCCGCGGCCCATGACAGCCGACGAACTTGCGGAACACTACGGCCCCGATGCGGGCAAGGTGCTGGCCGTCAAACCCGGTCTGACCGGGCTGTGGCAAGTCCGAGGGCGAAGTTCGCTAACCCACCGCCGGCGCCGGAAGCTTGACCTGTTCCTGGTTCGCCGGATGTCCGTACGGCTGTACGTGGCCATCCTGTTTGCCACTATCCCCAGAGTCCTCGCCGGAAAGGACGCCTGGTGAACATCCTGTTCCTCGATCAATTCCGGACCATGGGAGGCGGGCAGCGCAGCCTTCTCGAACTACTGCCCGCCATCCGCGCGCGCGGATGGAAGGCGCGCGTGGTCCTCGCCGGCGATGGCAGTTACGCCGAGAAACTCCGCTCCGGCGGGTTTTCCGTGGACTTCGTCCGTTGCGGCGATTACACGCCGGCCAGAAAACGGCTGACCGATTTCGTCCGCTACGGCCGCGAGAGCCTGCCCATGCTGCGCGGGATTCTGGATCTGACGAAGAGGCATCGGACCAACCTTTTGTACGTGAACGGTCCACGGCTGCTTCCAGCGGCGGCGCTCGCGGCGCTGGCCCGCTCGATCCCCCTGGTGTTTCATTCTCATCACCGGTTGGTACAGCCGGCGGCGGTGCGTCTGGCGGGCGAGGCGCTGCGATGGTCTCGCGCCAGCCTGATTGCCTGTTGCCGGTTCGCCGCGGAACCGCTGCTGCCCTATGTGGCCGAAGACCGGCGGCGCGTCCTTTACAACGGCGTTTCGGAGCCCACCTGGCTGGGCCGCCGGCGGAACCCTTCCGGGGGCTGGAACATCGGCGTGATGGGGAGAGTGGAGCCGGAGAAGGGCCAACTTCAGTTCGTCGAAGCGGCCCGGGCTCTGGTGGCGGAGTTTCCGACGAGCCGCTTTTCGGTGATCGGCGCGCCGCTGTTCTCGGGCCCCCGGTACCTCGAAGAAGTGAAAGCCGCCAGCCGCGGGCTGCCCATCGAATTCCTGGGATGGCAGGAGGACATCGGCGCCGCGTTCTCGATGCTGGACCTGCTGGTGGTGCCTTCCTCCGATAGCGACTCCACGCCGCGCGTGATCCTGGAGGCCTTCGCGGCCGGCATTCCCGTCGTCGCGTTTCCTTCCGGTGGCATCCCCGAGCTGGTTCAGGATTGCGAGACCGGATTCCTCGCAACAGCGCCTTCCGCCGCGGCGCTGGCAGCACGAATCCGATCGGTCCTGCTGATGGATCCGCGAGCGGCGAAGGCGGTGGCGAACCGTGCCCGGGCCGCGTGGAGTCAACGCTACACGCTGGAGCGGTATCAGCACGAAGTTATCGGCGCCATCGAGCAATCCTTCTTGGGAATGAGCGTTCGGAACAGCAGCGCCGCCACGGTGGCCAGCGCTGCCGACGCGATGAGCACCGAGGGGTAACCGAAGCGCGTGATCGCGCCGCCTGCCGCGAGCGCCGAAAGGCTCGCCATCAAAGAAGTCACCAGGAAATAGAGGGCCGAGGCGCCACTGCGCTCGCCTGGCCGGACCCGCTCCATCAACATGCTGAAGAGGCCGGGGTCGCACATATACTGGAGCGACAGAGAGCCCGCGTAGAAGATGGCGGCCACGCCGCCGTTCGGGCTGAACGCCAGCGCCGCCAGCGCGCACGCGGTACCGAATTGCATCCACGCTGTGCCTCTCACCTGGCCCAGCCGCCGCAAGACCAACGGCGCCGTCATGACCACCATCGCTTGTACGAACTGGGAGCCCGAATACACCAGGCCGATGCGGGACACCTGCATATGCATGCGCCGCGCGAAGAATGCGTTGAAGAACGGATGGAATGCGCTCACCGCCGCGCTCCACCAGCACAGCGAGAACAGAAACACCAGGATGAAGCGGCCTCGCGGGTAGGTCTTCGATTCCTCTTTCGGCAGCGGCGCAAATCGCAGCCGCGCCGCAGGCAACGCCGCAAGGGAGATCATTCCCGAAGCCACCAGCAGCGACGCTCTCTGGGCGCCCACCGCGGTCAGCGAATGGGCAAAGCGGCCGAGCAACCCCGGCATCCAGCCGCC
>Ga0265316_10001369_pt1 | contig 26260 bp, 27 predicted proteins | sample 4522metaG_FD_202092 | JGI IMG/M metagenome (GOLD analysis project Ga0265316, IMG submission 202092) | Rhizosphere microbial communities from Carex aquatilis grown in University of Washington, Seatle, WA, United States - 4-5-22 metaG | ecosystem: Host-associated > Plants > Roots > Rhizosphere >... | reverse complement strand
TATGGAAAACACAGGTCAGCCCTTTGATATTGCATTGGCATCAACAAGACCTGGTAATCTTTTTACAACGCATACTGCTGTTGCTGCAGGATTTGATTTGTTCTCGCCGAATCTCATTGATCAGTATATGGGGGAATATGCTGAGAAGAAACTCGGCATTTCACGCCAGCAATTGTTGGCCCTGGGTCGTGCTGATGCTCTAAACCAGTCAGAGAAGTTTAACATGGCTTACCTGGCAATAAGAGGCAGTGGAGCAGTAAACGGGGTGAGCCGTCTCCATGGAGAAGTCAGCCGTCATATTTTTGAACCTCTGTTCCCAAAATGGCCAACAAGTGAAGTGCCGGTTGGACATATAACAAATGGAGTTCACATGCCGACCTGGGACTCAAAAGAAGCAGATGACATATGGACACAATTTTGCGGTAAAGATCGCTGGCTTGGAACGAATGTGACACTTGAAAAGGATATACGTCGTGTTACTGATGAAAAACTCTGGGAGTTGCGTACAAAAGCAAACAAGTCACTTATTGAATTTGCCGGTGAATATTTTTCGAAGCAATTGCACGGATCCGGGCATTCACCCGATTCGATTGAGAGAGCAAAGCATTTATTTGATCCGGACATATTAACAATAGGTTTTGCAAGACGTTTTGCTACCTACAAAAGGCCGAATTTATTGCTGCATGATCCTCAACGGCTTCTAAGGTTGTTAACAAATCCTGAGTACCCGGTGCAACTCATCATTTCAGGGAAGGCACATCCAGCTGATCAGGCAGGACAGAATCTTATAAAAGAATGGATTCATTTTATCCGGCAGAATGGTGTTCATCCGCCTGTAATATTTCTCAGTGACTATGATATGCATATTTCGGAAAATCTCGTTTGCGGTGTTGATGTCTGGATAAATACACCCCGACGTCCATGGGAAGCCAGTGGTACCAGTGGTATGAAAGTGCTTGTAAATGGAGGCATTAATCTTTCGGAACTTGACGGATGGTGGGCAGAAGCTTATACTCCAGAAGTTGGTTGGGCCCTGGGAGACGGAAAGGAACATGATGATGATCTGGCCATCGACGCCATCGAAGCTGAGCAACTTTATAATATACTTGAACAACAGGTTATACCTGAATTTTACAATCGGAATGAAAAAGGGATACCCACCAGCTGGATATCGCGAATGAGGGAAAGCATGGCTCAGCTAACACCCAGGTTCTCAGCCGACAGAACGGTGAGAGAATACACTGAGCAGCGCTATCTGCCGGCAGCAAAATCATTTCTTGAACGTGCTGCTGATAATGGTAAAATTGGAAAGCAAATAGCAGAGAAATTAGAGAAACTAAATCAAAATTGGTATTCAATGCATTTTGGTGAAATAAAAGTTGCTACAGTAGGGAATCAATATAAGTTCAATGTTCAGGTTTTTTTCAGTGACCTCGCCCCTGATTTAGTTAAGGTAGAACTATTTGCGAATGGAGCAAATGGTGCAAAACCAGAAATCATAAAGATGAACCGGGAAACTAAAACAGGAGGTTCGACCAATACGTACTATTATAATGCTCTGGCCTCTACAGAACGCCCTGCATCTGATTATACACCCAGGGTATTGACTGAAATCGCCGGTGTTTCAGTTCCGCTTGAAACTAATCTTATCCTCTGGCAGCATTAATCTTTAATCAATTTAAAATATTTTGAAAATGAATAAATCAATTCCGGTAACAACATTGTTTTTAGATATCGGAGGCGTAATGCTATCCAACGGATGGGGTCATGTGTCGCGCAGATCAGCTGCTGATGTTTTTAATCTGGACTTTGACGAAATGGATGAACGGCATCATGTAATTCAGATTACTTATGAAGAGGGAAAGATTACCCTGAATGAATACCTAAAACGAGTAGTATTCTATCAGAAACGCTCTTTCACAATTGATCAATTTCGTGATTTTATGTTCTCACAGTCCACTCCGAATTTAGAGATGATTGAGTATATAAGGCAGTTGAAAAACAAGTATAATCTGAAAATAGCCGTAGTCAACAACGAAGGACGGGAGTTGAACGAACACAGAATAAAGAAATTTAAGCTGAATCAGTTCGTTGACTTTTTCATTTCCTCCTGTTTCGTCCATTTTCGAAAGCCCGATGCAGATATTTTCCGTATTGCGCTTGACATTGCTCAGGTACCGGTCCAGCATGTTGTATATATTGAAGATATGCAGATGTTTGTTGATGTTGCAAGGGACTTAGGGATCAGAACCATTCATCATAAAAATTATTTTTCAACAGCGGAAGAATTGGACCATATGGGATTAAAGGAAGGATAAGAAAAGAGGAATCGTTCATGAAGAAAGAACAGGCATTCATATTAACCATCAATGGTGGATCTTCTTCTGTTAAGTTTGCACTTTACAGGGTCGGTACGATATCAACAAGGTTACTATTTGGGAAAATTGACAGGATAGGACTGGAAGATTCAACCTTTACTTTCACTAATGAGAAAGTAGTCCATCAGGATAGACTTGAAACGGAAAAATCTGATTACCACTCATCTGTAATTTATCTGATGAATTGGCTGGAAAAGCAGATTGATTTCTCTCTCATCAAAGGAGTTGGACATCGCGTAGTTTTCGGAATGAAACATACGGAACCAGAACTAATTACCCGGAAATTACTGGATGAACTGCATCTTATTATTCCATATGATTCAGATCATCTGCCAGCTGAAATTGAATTGATTGAGGTTTTCATCCACCGTTATCCAAATCTGAAACAGGTGGCTTGCTTTGATACTGCGTTTCATCGCACAATGCCACGGGTGGCTAAATTGCTTCCGATTCCCCGTCGGTTCGACAAGGTTGGAATCCAACGGTACGGTTTCCATGGCTTGTCATATGCCTATCTCATCGAAGAACTCATACGGATAGCTGGTAAGAGAGCTGGCAAAGGCCGCGTGATATTGGCTCACCTTGGAAACGGAGCAAGCCTGGCTGCCGTTCATAAAGGCAAGAGTGTTGATACAAGTATGGGATTCACACCTGCCGGGGGAATGATTATGGGCACCCGGCCTGGTGATTTGGATCCGGGTGTAGCGTGGTACATGATGAAGTCAGAGAATCTTACCCCTAAACAGTTTAATAATCTGATCAATCATGAATCGGGTCTCCTCGGAATTTCTGAAACCAGTTCCGATATGCGCGATATGCTTGCTAAGGAATCCGATGATATCCGGGCTGCAGAAGCCGTTGCATTATTTTGCTACCAGGCAAAGAAGTGGATAGGCGCTTTCGCCGCAACGCTTGGAGGCCTGGATACGCTTGTTTTTGCAGGTGGTATCGGAGAAAACTGCCCTGTTATCCGCTCTCGTATCTGTGAGGGTTTGGAATTTCTTGGGATCGGGCTCGATGAGAAACAAAACAGAAAAAATGCTCCTATTATATCAAAAGAGAAGAAAAGTGTTGCTGTACGTGTAATTCACACCGATGAGGAATGGATGATAGCTAAAACAGTCAAACAGGTTTTAAACATTATTAAGAAATGAAATATAACCATGAAAACTAAAAAAATTGATGAAAAGAATGGCCCATTATCTAAGGAACTTCTTCAGAATATGAACGCTTATTGGCGTGCAGCCAATTATTTGTCAGTAGGGCAGATTTATCTCTACGATAATCCTCTTTTAAAGGAACCGCTGAAAATGTCGCACGTGAAACCACTTGTTGTAGGACACTGGGGCACTACTCCCGGCCAGAACTTCATCTACGTGCATTTGAACAGGGTCATAAAAAAGTATGATCTGGACATGTTCTACATTGCAGGACCTGGTCATGGGGGACCTGCTATTGTAGGCAATGTTTACCTCGAGGGCACCTGGAGCGAAGTTTATCCTAACATTACTCAGGACGAAGCCGGGCTGAAAAAACTTTTCAAACAATTCTCTTTTCCGGGAGGGATTTCCAGCCATGTGGCGCCTACAACTCCCGGGTCGATTCACGAAGGTGGTGAACTGGGTTATTCTCTCAGCCATGCATTTGGTGCTGCCTTCGATAACCCAGGACTGATAGTTGCATGCGTAATTGGTGATGGTGAAGCAGAAACAGCCTCCCTTGCTACCTCATGGCAGTCCAACAAGTTTCTTGATCCGATCACCGACGGTGCTGTTCTGCCAATACTCCATCTTAACGGATATAAGATCAGCAATCCAACCGTCCTGGCCCGCATTGAGCATGAGGAATTGGAACAATTTTTCCATGGCTGCGGATGGACACCTTACTTTGTGGAAGGGGATGAGCCTGAAAAAATGCATCAGCTAATGGCTGGTGTTTTGGAAAAGGTTATCGAGGATATCCGTCATATCCAAAAAAATGCCAGGAATAAAAACGATACGACCCGGCCACGTTGGCCAATGATAGTCCTGAGATCACCCAAGGGCTGGACAGGACCAAAGATAGTCGATGGCCTACAAATTGAAGGTACATTCCGGTCGCATCAGGTACCTCTTCTGGTAGATCACGAACATCCCGATCATCTCAAGCTGCTTGAAAGCTGGATGAAGAGTTATAAACCAGAAGAACTGTTTGACAAGAGTGGCCGGCTAATACCGGAATTGGCCGAACTGGCGCCTGAGGGCAACAGGAGAATGGGTGCAAACCCTCATACCAATGGCGGTAATCTTCTGCGAGACCTGCGGATGCCTGATTTTCACCTTCACGCGGTGAAAGTATCATCTCCGGGTGCTGTTAGCGGACAGGATACTATGGTACTGGGTAAGTTCCTCCGCGACGTGGAAAAACTCAATCAGGATCAGCGAAATTTCCGGATCTTTGGCCCCGATGAGACTATCTCGAATCTTCTGGGTGCTGTATTTGAAGAAACTGATCGTCAGTGGGATGCCCGGACAGTTAAAAATGATGAATTCCTGGCTCCCGAAGGACGTGTTTTGGACTCGATGCTTAGCGAAAACCAGTGTGAAGGTTGGCTTGAAGGATATTTGCTCACCGGACGTCACGGACTATTTAACAGTTATGAGGCATTCATTCGCATCATCGACTCAATGTTCAGCCAGCATGCAAAGTGGCTGAAGGTAACTTTGGAGCTGCCATGGAGAAAGAAGATCGCCTCTCTGAACTTTTTGCTCGCTTCTCATGTATGGCAGCAGGATCATAACGGATTCACACACCAGGATCCGGGTTTCCTCGACCATGTTATCAATAAGAAGGCAGATATCGTGCGTGTTTATTTGCCTCCTGATGCCAATTGTCTGTTGTCGGTCTTTGATCATTGCCTGCGCAGCCGGCATTATGTCAATGTGGTGGTTGCAGGAAAACATCCACTGCCCCAGTGGCTGACAATGGAAGAGGCAGTTGTTCATTGTACTGAAGGAATTGGTATCTGGAAATGGGCAAGCAACGATCAGGATGCCGAGCCGGATGTGGTAATGGCCTGCTGCGGAGATACCCCTACATTGGAAATACTGGCAGCCGTTACCATACTGCATAAGAATTTGCCCGATTTGAAAATCAGGGTCATCAATGTCGTCGATTTGATGAAGTTGCAGTCAGCAAGTGAACACCCGCATGGACTTAATGAAACGGATTTCGATTCGCTCTTCACAAAAGACAAACATATAATTTTTGGATTCCATGGATATCCATGGCTGGTTCATCGCTTGACATACCGCCGCACTAACAGGAATATACATGTTAGAGGTTATGTTGAAGAAGGAACAATTACCACACCTTTCGACATCAGGGTACAAAACAAACTTGACCGGTTCCACCTGGTGCAGGACGTTGTTGACAGATTGCCTCATCTGGGCACTAAAGGGGCCTATCTGAAACAGATGATGCAGGATAAGCTCATAGAACACAAACTTTATATTAATAATCATGGCGAGGATCTGCCGGAAATTCGCAACTGGAAATGGAATCAAAACAAAAAATAAAAAAAGAAAACGCTGAGAGCGTAAGAGCAATAAAGCACATTGGTATAGCAGCGGACCATGGTGGGTTTGAATTGAAAGTTCAGCTGATAGCTGCACTTAAAGAAATCGGTTATGAGGTAGAAGACTTCGGTGCCGATGAACTGGTTTTAAATGATGATTATCCGGATTTTGTGGTACCTCTTGCCATAGCAGTGTCGAGGAGTGATGTCGAACGAGGTCTGGCTATCTGCGGAAGCGGAGTAGGAGCTTGCGTTGCTGCCAACAAAGTGCATGGTGTGCGTGCTGCATTAATCACTGACTATTTCTCCGCTCATCAGGGAGTGGAAGATGACGATATGAATGTAATGTGCCTGGGAGGACAAGTCACAGGATATTCCCTGTCATGGGATTTAGTCCGGACGTTTCTTAACGCTCATTTTATGGGAGATGAAAGATTCAAAAGACGCCTTGCGAAAGTGGCGGCTTTGGAAAAAGAGATGAAGTGGAAATAGAAGATTTCTTCACTTATCTTCCAGCAGATATGACTTAAAACAATCGATTTATTATTGATAAAATCAGGGAGGTACAAAAGATGAATTTAAAAGAGATTATAATAACTGCAAAAACATTGGTAGCCGACGACAAAGGCCTGCTGGCAATTGATGAAAGTAATCCGACCTGCAATAAAAGATTTGCAGCGGCAGGGATTCCTCAAACAGAGGAGTTCCGGCGTTCTTATCGGGAATTGATTATAACAACACCTGGTCTGGGTGAATGTATTAGCGGTCTTATCCTCTATGACGAAACGATCAGGCAGAAGAAAAAAGATGGGACTTTATTTATTAAAGCCATCACCGATTTGGGAATCATTGCCGGAATCAAAGTTGATGTTGGCGCAAAGGATCTGGCAGGTCACAGTGGAGAGAAAATAACCGAAGGTCTCGATGGATTGCGTGACCGCCTACGCGAATATTTTCAAATGGGCGCCCGTTTTGCCAAATGGAGGGCAGTGATTACCATAGGAAATGGTATTCCCAGCCGTGGTTGTATAGAGGCTAACGCAAACGCTTTGGCCAGGTATGCAGGATTGTGCCAGGAAGCCGGACTGGTGCCCATAGTGGAGCCGGAGGTACTCATGATAGGTGAACATACCCTGGAGCACTGCTTTGAAGTTACAGAGGAAGTCTTGCGAACTGTTTTCAGACAGCTTTATTTACAACGTGTTACATTGGAAGGCATGATACTGAAACCCAATATGGTGCTTCCAGGATTGGCCTGTCATAAACAAGAAACTGTTGAGGAGGTAGCCGATATAACGGTAGAGTGTCTTTTACGAGCCGTCCCTGCTGCAGTTCCGGGAATTGCCTTTTTGTCGGGAGGCCAATCCGGTGAACTAGCGTCAGCACGTTTGAATGCAATGAATGTCAGGTTTAAGTCGCGATTACCGTGGGCGCTGACGTTTTCGTTTGCCCGCGCCATCCAACAACCGGCTCTGGAGATCTGGCATGGAGAAGAGGCCAACGTATCAGCAGCCCAACAGGCACTGTATCATCGTGCAAATTGCAACAGGGCTGCGCGACTTGGTAAATACAATAATGATATGGAAAAGAAATGAGAACAAAAGCACAAAAACATTCCGGGAGTAAAATGCTTCTTTATCCGTTGAAATTCGAGCCAATTTATCAGTATAGGCTCTGGGGCGGTCGTCATTTGGCTGATCTGCTTACAGTTCCTCTGCCAGGCGAAGGCCCGATAGGCGAAGCATGGATACTCAGCGACAGGGAGGACCATCAGAGCCTTGTTGCTAATGGACCACTCAAAGGACAAACTATAGGTAAATTGATGCAGAAAGAGCAGGAACAATTACTCGGAAAACTTGCCTGGCGTTTCAAACGGTTCCCACTGTTGCTTAAGTTCCTCGATGTGCATGAAATGCTATCGGTACAGGTGCATCCATCGGATCTTCAAAGAAACTATCTTCCGGCTGGAGAACATGGCAAGACAGAAGCCTGGGTTGTGCTGGAGTCGGGGCCTGACAGTCGTATTTATGCTGGACTTAAACCAGGGACCACAGCTGACAATTTAAAACAGTCTCTAACAAACGGGACAATTGCTGATCATTTATCATACTTCACACCAAAACCAGGAGACGGTGTTTTTATACCGGCAGGAACGGTTCACTCCCTTGGCGGAGATGTTGTAGTGTTTGAGGTTCAACAGAACAGCGACGTGACATTTCGATTGTACGACTGGAACCATATTGATACAAAGACAGGTAAACCAAGATCACTCCAGGTCGATCAGGCACTTGCCTGTATTGATTTTTCCCAGGTTGTAATACAACCGGTAGTAACGCTAGTAGAGAAAATAAAACCTGTGAGACGTGAGCTGTTTTTTTATTGTGAACATTTCCACTTGTGGCTGCTTCACGGACAATCGCCATTTACTGTAGGCGAAATAGATGTGCCACGAGTACTGGTATGCACTGAAGGCATCGGTCAGATCGAACATAATGACGCAATTTATACCATTGGAAAAGGAGATATTTTTCTTTTACCTGCCATGGTCGGAGTTTGCACTTTTAAACCGCAAAGCGCAGTGACATTATTGGAAATTGCACTTCCTGAATAGATTAATAGAGATTTAAATGACTATTGGAAATGAATGATAATATTTCAACTTGCTTCATGTACTCATCCCCCCAGCCCCCTTCTCTTGCAAGCAAAAGAAGGGGGAGTAATTTTGTTTGCCCCTCTTTGCGAAGCAGAGAGGGGTTGGGGTGAGTTCACATGATTATGTAATTGATATTTAATTACTTAAACTATATTATTATTGAGAACTGATACTCATATTATTTTTTTATGTTAAAAAAATTAATCGTTTTTGATCTCGACGGTACACTTGCCGAAAGTAAATCACCTCTGGATGATGAAATGTCTGCACTTATGCATGACCTGCTAAGCGTCGTAAAAGTTGCCGTGATTTCAGGAGGAGACTGGTTACAGTTTGAAAAACAAGTGCTTTCCGGCCTTCCCCATGATAAAAGCCTGGAGAACCTGTCAATCCTTCCTACCTGCGGTACAAAGTTTTACCAGTATGACAATGATTGGAAAAAAATCTATTCCGAAGATTTCACCGCGGATGATAAAAAGAAAATTATCAGTTCATTAAATAAATCCATCGAATCAGCAGGCTTCAAAATTAAAAAGCTATGGGGAGAGGAAATTGAAGACCGTGGGAGCCAGATAACTTTTTCCGCTTTAGGACAGCAAGCTCCAAATAAGGAAAAAGAAAAATGGGATCCTGATTTTGCCAAGAGGAAGAAGATGAAAGCATTCCTTGATAAGCAAATCCCCGGATTTTCTGTCAGGTTAGGTGGTGAAACATCCATTGATATCACTAAGCCAGGTATCGACAAAGCTTATGGAATTAAAAAGCTCAGGGACACCCTTGGCATTTCAATTCCTGAGATGATTTTTGTAGGTGACGCTTTATTCCCCGGGGGCAACGATTATCCTGCAGAAGAAGCAGGTGTTATATCTATCAGGGTCAAAAATCCAACTGAGACAAAACGGGTGATTGAAGCTATTATAGCTTGTCTGGGAAACGATAATAGCATAAACCTTAACAAGGAGGAGAACAGATGAGTGGAATTAAACTGAAACGTCTCGGGCTTATAATGGAGCCGGAACCTGGCAATCCACAGGAAATAGAAGGTGTCCTTAATCCTGCCGCCGCGCGAGGCCCTGATGGTAGTCTCTACCTTTTTCCACGGTTAGTGGCAAAGGGCAATTATTCACGCATAGGAATAGCAAAGGTTCTTTTTAATAAAGATGGTGATCCGTCCGGAGTCGAGCGGATGGGCATTGCTCTTGAACCTGAAACTGATTATGAGATGCGATCTGACGGCAGTGGTGGTTGCGAAGATCCTCGTGTCACCTTTGTAGAGCCACTGAAACGCTTTATGATGACTTACACGGCGCTTTCTCCCAAAGGGCCACGGATCGCTATTGCTATATCGGCTGATTTGTTTCACTGGAAACGTCTTGGATTAGTTACCTTCGAACCATACAATGGCATAGATTTCGTTCATGTGGATAATAAGGATGCAAGCCTCTTCCCGGTTGCTATTCCTAATCATGCAGGGAAAATGCAGTTGGCTATCATTCACCGGCCCCTTTTTCAGGGTACCAGACCAGAAGAAACTGTCCTCCAGGCCAAAACGAGGGAAGTGGACCTCGACTATGAAAGCATCTGGATTTCTTATTGCCCAATGCCTTTAGATGATATTGAACCTGGCCATATAGGTTTATTTAATTCACATCACCGGCTTGCGACACCAGTGTCACCATGGGAAAGGCTAAAAATTGGCGGAGGAACTCCACCGGTCCTTACCAGGCATGGTTGGCTTATCCTTTACCACGGAGTAAGTGAAATGCCTGATCATGGCAAAGAGGGGAAGCATTTATGCTATTCAGCCGGTATTATGGTGTTATCAAAGGATCATCCGCAAGTGATACACTATCGTTCAGTGGAACCGGTATTGAAACCAGAACTAAAACAAGAACGTCAGGGAACTATTTCAAATGTAGTGTTCCCTACCGGGATTGACCGTCGTGACGATCTTGGTTTGCCGGACCGCTTCGATGTTTATTATGGTATGGCTGATAATAGAATTGGCGTTGCACGTCTTGATTTGCCGGATGTTTTGCCAAACGAAGGAATCGCGGACAATCCGGATGCAAAGGTGTAATGAAGTATTTAAGGTGTAATCATTTGGGAAATAAGTAAATGATATAACTCTTTTCAAAAAAAATGTAATACTAATTAAGTTAAAGGTGCTGACCTTTGGAAAAATGACACTATGGAAAAGCATTTGTTTATACTGATCTTATTTGTTTTGGCTTTTATTGCATTAATAATCTTTCTGATTAAAAAAAATCATAAAGACAAAAAAGATTTATTCAAAAAAATGCCTGGAGATTATCCGGATCCGAAAAAAGTTGAATCTGAATTTGATAAGAAGAATTAAAACAGAGTGAATTACTACAACAACATAATTCATTGATTCCTGTTAAACATATCCATCTTAAATAAAACGTTGTTTTCAAATTAAAAAATATCTATTATGACAATTCAATTTAATACAGACAGTAATATTACAGGCGGCGAAAAACTAAGTGCACCATTAATCGCCTTAATATCAGAGGAATTAAGCAGGTTTAGTCATCAGATAACAAGGGTGGAAGTTCATCTTTCAGATGAGAATGGCCCCAAAGAGGGGCAAAACGATAAGCGATGTCTGATTGAAGCCCGTCTTGAAGGATTGAAACCAATTGCTGTAACAAACAATGCAAACACACATGAGCTGGCAGTAGAAGGAGCCGTTGAGAAGCTAAAGACTGCTCTTGATACGATACTTGGACGCTTGAGGAATCATTGATAGCAGGAGCAATACAAAAAAAAATGCGCAAGATAAATTCACAAACTAAAGTGATCGCTACATTGGGTCCTGCATCCGACAGCAAAGATATTATCCAAAAAATGATAAATGTAGGTGTCGGTGTATTCAGATTGAATTTTTCTCATTCAACACAGGCTGAACATCTGAAACTGATAAATATTATTAAAGAATTAAACCTGGAACTGGGAACCAATGTTTCTATACTTGCGGATTTGCAGGGGCCAAAACTCAGAGTGGGCGAAATTGAAAACGACCTTCTCACCCTGGAAGAAGGTGATATCATTTCTTTTGTTACTGAAAAATGTTCAGGCACCAGGGATCATCTCTATATGAGCTATCAGGAATTTCCAAAAGATGTTAATCCGGGTGAAACGATCCTCATAGACGATGGGAAAATAAAGCTGGAAGTGACAGAAACAAATAAAAATGATACTGTCAAAGCAAAGGTTATTTATGGCGGCCCGCTTACTTCAAACAAAGGTGTAAACCTGCCTGATACAGAAGTTTCTCTTCCGTGCCTTTCTGAAACAGACATTTCAAATGCTTTTTTTGCGCTGGATCATGATGTCGATTGGCTGGGCTTGTCTTTTGTGCGAAAAGCTTCTGATATACTCGAGTTAAAAAACCTTATTAAGAAAAAAAAAGGTCATGCCGGCGTAATAGCAAAAATTGAAAAGCCTCAAGCTCTTAAGGAAATAGATAAGATTATTGAACTAGCTGATGGAGTCATGGTGGCCCGTGGTGACCTGGGAGTAGAAATTCCATTTGACGAAGTCCCGTTGATACAAAAATTAATTGTCGGGAAGTGTAACATGCGTTCAAAACCAGTGATCATTGCCACACAGATGATGGAAAGCATGATTACAAATTTCAGACCTACCAGGGCTGAAGCAAATGATGTCGCTAATGCTGTTCTGGACGGAGCAGATGCTCTGATGCTGAGCGGGGAAACTTCAGTTGGTAAATATCCTGTGGAAACAATATCCAGTATGCAAAGCATTATTGCTTATACGGAAAATCATGGAAATCCATTTAATAAAGAGCATGCACCGCAGGAAGGGACTTCTACATTTCTTGCCGACTCCATTTGCTGCAATGCATCACAATTAGCCCTTCAAGTCAGAGCAAAAGCCATTATTGTATTTACACATTCCGGTTACACTGCAATAAGAATATCGAGCCACAGACCCAAATCTAAAATATATGCTTTTACCAGTAATAAAAAGCTTTTGAATAAAATTTCCATGGTCTGGGGTATTAAACCTTTCTATTTAAATACCTGCGATGATTTAGACAAGGCAATTCATGAATCGATAGAAATACTAAAAGCTAAAAAGCTATTGAAAAAAGGAGACTGTGTGATTCATGTTGGAAGCACTCCCCTTCATCTTCATGGGAGGACGAATATGATGAAGGTAAGCAAGATATAGAGAAATATTTAACATTCACATAATCAAAATGTAAGATAATGAAAGCCTTAGTATATCATAGTCCGGGGAAAAAATCCTGGGAAGAAAAACCAAAACCAGTAATACTGGAACCTTCAGATGCTATAATAAAAGTTCTGAAGACAACCATTTGCGGAACGGATTTGCATATCATGAAAGGAGATGTCCCTGCTGTTACCGATGGCAGAATTCTGGGACATGAAGGAGTTGGTATTATTGAGGAAGCGGGAAATTATGTAACCCGCTTTAAGAAAGGTGACCATGTTGTGATATCATGTATAACTTCATGTGGAAATTGCGAATATTGCAGAAGAGCAATCTATTCTCATTGTGTAAACGGAGGATGGATATTAGGTAATTTAATTGATGGTACACAAGCTGAATATGTAAGGATTCCTTATGCGGACAATAGTCTCTATTCAATTCCGCCAGATGCTGATGAAGAGGCCCTGGTGATGTTAAGTGATATTCTTCCTACCGGTTTTGAATGTGGGGTTTTGAATGGGAAAGTAAAACCGGGAGATACAATTGCTATTGTTGGTGCAGGTCCTATTGGTATGGCTGCACTACTTACGGCCCAATTTTATTCTCCTTCGGAAATCATCATGATTGATCTGGATGATAATCGCCTTAAGGTTGCAAAAACTTTTGGTGCAACGCAAATCATTAACAGCGGGAATGAAAATGCTATTGAGAAAGTGATGAATCTGACAAACGACAAAGGGGTTGATGCAGCCATCGAAGCAGTAGGTGTACCTGAAACCTTTGAATTATGCCAGGAAATTGTTAATACCGGCGGACATATAGCCAATATTGGAGTTCATGGGAAAAGCACAGTTCTTCACCTTGAAACATTATGGTCAAAGAATATAACTATTACAACCGGTCTTGTCGATACTTTTTCAACGCCGATGCTTTTTAAAAATGTTCAGTCTGGCAAACTTGATCCAAAGAAACTTATTACACACCGTTTTAAATTGGAACAGATTATTCAGGCCTATAATACTTTTGAACATGCTTCAAAAGAAAAAGCATTAAAAATAATATTGACAAACTAGGGAAACCTTAAGCAAAATCATAAACATGGAAAAGGAAAAGAAGAAAACATTGCACAAACTCTATATAGAACTTGTCAAGCTGCAAAAGGAGATTATATTCTCCAACCTCAAATTCCTGGTAATCCTGGAAGGCAGGGACGCAGCCGGCAAAGATGGGACTATAAAAAGAATTATTAAACACCTTAGTCCCCGTGAAACAATAGTTGTTGCATTGGGTAGACCATCTGACAGGCAGCAGCTTGAATGGTATTTCCAGCGTTACTCCGAACGTTTACCGGTATCAGGCGAATTTGTACTTCTAAACAGGAGCTGGTATAATCGTGCTGGCGTGGAAAAAGTTATGGGTTTCTGTACGGAAAAAGAATACAAATCATTTTTTACGCAAGTGGAATTATTCGAGAAAATGCTGGCCGGTGCAGGCTTTATGATTTTTAAATATTATCTCGATATAAGTGAAAAAGAACAGAAAAAAAGGTTAAAGGACCGGGAGACGGATCCTCTGAAACAGTGGAAAATAAGTCCTATTGACAAGGAAGCCCAGAAACATTGGAAAGATTATTCCGAGGCACGGAACGAGATGTTGCTTAAGACCAACTTTAAGCACTCGCCATGGTTTGTAGTGAATGCAGATAAGAAAAATGCGGCTCATATTGCTGTCATTACTCATCTTCTAAGTCAGCTGGAATACCCGAATAAGGATGAAAAATTATTATCGCATGATTATGAATTGGTTTATCCGGCTACACCCGAAAATATAGAGGAAAGACTGTATTGACTCTTAGGATCAGCAGCAGGGCAAAACGAAAAAACCATAAATGAATCGCAGTAAAGTAAAGAGAATATCAATTATGAACACTAATTCTGATACTCCAACTGCTCAGGATTTGAAGCCTGGAATTAAGGCTTGGGACTGAATTCTAAACTTAAGATAAATTATAGAACGAAAATGAGACCAAATAAGATGAAAAAAGTATTGATTGCACTGGATTATAATCCAACAGCACAAAAAGTAGCGGAGGCAGGTTTTTCAATGGCAAAATCCATGAACGCTGAAATAACATTGCTGCATGTAATAACTGATCCGGTGTTTTATTCCACATCCGGATATTCACCAATAATGGGCTTTAACGGTTATATCGATATGGGTCCCACGCAATTGGATAGTATTGATGGACTGAAAAATGCATCTCTTCAATATCTTGATAAGTCAAAACAACACCTTGGTGATAAAACAATTCAGACAATTGTCAAAGAGGGTGATTTTGCTGATGCTATTCTGGAAACTGCTGAAGAGATTCATGCAAATATAATTGTTGTCGGTTCGCACAGCCGGAAATGGCTGGAAAACATAGTTATGGGAAGTGTCACGGAAAAAGTATTGCATCATACCTCAATACCGCTTTTAATTGTTCCGACCAAAAAACGAGACTAAATTTTATTAAATACTAAAATTATTCCATTGTTTCCCCAAAGAATATGAAAGCAAAGTCATGAAAGATAATCCTTTACAAAAACTGGGAATGCTAGGTCAGTCAATTTGGCTCGACTATATACGGTGTGACCTGATCGCAAACGGTGAACTTCAACGAATGATTAAAGAGGATGGACTTCGGGGGATGACCTCAAACCCATCCATCTTTGAGAAGGCTATAGCGGAAAGCCATCTTTACGACCAGGATATTCGTGATCTGGGACATAAGAAAAAAGATGTTAAAGCAATATATGAAGCTATAAGCCAGCAAGATGTAAAGAATGCTGCTGACGAGTTCAGGTCTGTGTATGATAAGACTGACGGTAAAGATGGATATGTAAGCATTGAGGTCAACCCTCATCTGTCGCATGACACCAATGAAACCATTGAGGAAGCCCGTCATTTGTGGGCTTCACTGAAAAGACCCAATATATTAATAAAAGTTCCTGCAACTGCTGAAGGTTTACCTGCTATCCGGCAACTCATCAGTGAAGGGATCAATATCAACGTAACTTTATTATTTGGGCTACATCGTTACCGGCAGGTAATAGAAGCTTACCTTGCAGGTCTCGAGACGCGAAGAAACCAAGGAAAACCGTTGAACCATATTGCCTCAGTTGCCAGTTTTTTTCTAAGTCGGATAGATGCTGTGATTGATCCAAAAGAAGAAGAATTTGTTGCTTTAGGGGGTGAACAGGCACATTTTGCAACAAAGATACGGGGCCAGGTCGCCATTTCAAGCGCAAAGATTGCCTATCAAATTTATAAAGAAACAGTTGAAAGTGAACGGTTCATAAAACTGGTATGGAAAGGTGCTTCACCTCAGAGATTACTTTGGGCCAGTACCAGCCCTAAAAACCCTGATTATAGTGATATTAAATATGTTGAAGCCCTTATAGGGCCGGATACAATCAATACCATTCCCCTTGAAACTTTTAAAGCCTATCTTGACCACGGCGACCCTTCTCCCCGGTTGGAAGCCGGCTTAGAACAGGCTTCATGGGTGTTTACAGAACTGTCAGAAGTTGGTATAGATTTAAAAAAAGTTATTAAAGCTCTTGAAAACAATGGAGTTAAAAAATTTATTAAATCCTTCGATAAACTGATGGATACTTTAACAAAAAAGTCAATAACATAATTTAAAAGAAAACAAAAGGAAGGCATTGATTTCATGAAAACTAATTGGACATATTGGACAAGGTCAATCATATTAATCGTTTTGGGATTTTTTTTAGGTGCCTGTACAAATAATTTAACACCAGTTCCTGAAGCAGAATATTCGACAAAAATCATTGGGAGCTGGCGAGGCACGGTTGGCGATTCAAAAGAAACAATGTCAATCAACAGTGATGGAACATTCGTATGCAATGTACATTCTACGGGATTCATAGCTACTACCCTTTCTCAAAGTTTATCAGGTACTATTAGTGGAATATGGAAAATAACCGGCGCAGTTATCACTCTGAGCATCACTGGCGCAAAAAATGAAAAGTTGGAAAATCGGATTACTTCTAGCACTATCGAATCCTTCAAAGTAGATGAACTTGTATTAAAATCTAATAATGGGGAAACATCTCTTTTTCGGCGAGTACACATTCATTGGTACAATAGTAACAGCAAGAGGTAGTAGTTAAGAAATTTAACAAAACATTCTATAAACTGATGGAAGCCTTAATAAAAAGTCATTTGCATAATTAAAGACAACCAATGGATAAAAAAATCCGGTTACAACTTTATTTTTAGATATTGGCGGCGTAATGCTATCCAACGGATGGGGTCATGTGTCGCGCAGATCAGTTGTTGATTTTTTCATTTCCTCCTGTTTCGTCCATTTTCGAAAGTCCGATGCAGATATTTTCCGTATTGCGCTTAACATTGCTCAGGTATCGGTCCAGCATATTGTATAAATTGAAGATATGCAAATGTTCGTCGATGTTGCCAGTGATTTAGGGATCAGAAGTATTCATCATCCTGACTACAAATCCTCACGTTCGCAACTGGAAATGGAATCAAAACAAAAATTAAAAAAAGACATTTATGACAATATTGGAGTCTATATTAATATTTTCCATAAGTGCTGCCCTGATGATTATATCCAGTTTCGTTCTTAGTGGAAGCCTCGAAAAACTTAAATTACATTATAATATATCAGGGGGGTTGTTGGGCATGCTTGTTGCATTATGCGCAGCTACCCCTGAAATTTCATCTGCAGTAACTGCTTTAATGCTTAAACAACATGATGTTGGCGTAGGAATCATCATCGGCTCAAACATTTTTAACCTGGAAGCATTACTGGGTGTATCCGCATTGATTGCAGGCAGATTACAGATAAAAAGACAGGCTCTGGTATTTAATCGTTTCTCGTCATCCCCGATGATGAGAAACTGGAGAATAAGTCTGAAAACAATTTATTCAGAAATGTGTAAATAATGTAATTTTTTTCAAAAGTTATGTAACACTTATCCAGTAGAAGGTAGCGACATTTACCTTGAAAAATTATATACAAATTAAAATCATGCTAACAATTATCAATGATTTACCAGACAACGTTCTGGGCGTTTCCGGAGAAGGAAAAATAACAGGGAAGGACTATGAAACTGTCTTAATTCCAGCCATTGCTGAAAAGTTTAAAGCAAATAAAAAACTCAGGATGCTTTATCATCTCGGAGTAAACTTTACCGGATTTGATCTTAGCGCTATGCTGGATGATGCAAAGATGGGGATGAAACATTTATCTGCATGGGACCGGATTGCTTTGATCTCTGACCATGAGATGATCAATACTTTTGCAAAATTCTTTGGTCATATGCTGTCATGTGAACTTCGCATATATAAAAATGCCGAAATGGGAGAAGCAAAAAAGTGGATTAGTGAATAAAGAAAGATTCTACTTCTTCATAAAAAAGAAACAAGAATATGTACCTCTTTAAATGGAAACACTTTCAAAAAATATAGATAATTCTTTAAATAACGGGAAAGTAATTTCTGTAAGGGGAAGTGTGGTAGATGTATGGTTTGAAAATAATTTACCATCAATTTATACATCGCTTCATTCTGGAAAGGATAATCAAATAGTCATTGAAGTACTTACCCAGTTGGATGTGCACCGTGTACGAGGGATTGCTTTAACTCCTACTCAGGGATTATCGAGAGGCATGGTGGTAGAAACAGATGGCAAAGAACTTAAAGTGCCGGTCGGAAAAAAGATCATGGGCCGGATGTTCGACGTATTCGGCACTACCATTGATCATAAGAAACCATTGTCTGGCATGGAATGGCGTAATATACATCAATCACCTCCTCCATTAGCAAAACGATCAACGAAATCCGAGGTATTTGTGACAGGCATTAAAGCCATCGATGTTCTTATACCATTAGAACGTGGAGGAAAAGCCGGTTTGTTTGGAGGAGCAGGTGTAGGGAAAACAGTTTTGCTTACCGAGATGATCCACAATATGGTTGGACATAACAAAGGTGTCAGCATGTTTTGTGGCATAGGGGAACGCTGCCGTGAGGGACATGAACTCTATCATGATATGAAAGAGGCGGGTGTACTAAAGAACATGGTGATGATGTTCGGCCAAATGAATGAACCGCCAGGCGCACGCTTTCGCGTCGGTCATGCAGCTTTAACAATGGCAGAATATTTTCGTGATGATGAACACCGCGATGTTTTATTGCTTATTGATAATATTTTCCGCTTTATACAGGCGGGAATGGAAGTATCAGGTTTGATGGGACAAATGCCTTCACGTTTGGGTTACCAGCCAACAATGGGAACAGAATTGTCGCAACTGGAGGAGCGGATCGCCAATACCGATACAGGAGCCATAACATCTATTCAGGCTGTTTATGTGCCTGCTGACGATTTAACTGATCCTGCTGCAGTTCATACATTTTCGCATCTTTCTGCATCCATTGTTCTCTCAAGAAAAAAAGCAGGCGAGGGCCTTTATCCTGCCATTGATTTATTGCAATCCAATTCTAAAATGGCCACACCCTCAATAATTGGCGAAAGACATTATGCTCTTGCACAGGAAATAAGGCATACACTTGCCCAATACGAAGAACTTAAGGATATTATTGCTATGCTTGGTCTGGAACAATTATCTATTGATGACCGTAATGTCGTAAACCGGGCAAGACGCATGGAACGTTTTCTCACCCAGCCCTTTTTCGCCACCGAACAATTCAGTGGAATGAAAGGAAAGGAAGTAGGTCTGGACGATGCTCTCAGCGGATGTGAACGCATTCTTTCGGATGAGTTTAAGGATTTTCCGGAAAGCGCATTTTATATGATAGGATCAATAGATGAAGCCAAAAATAAAACAAATAAAAATGCCGGAAAAAATAAATCAGATCCTGCAGCAAATGAAATCAAAGATTCCGATAAAAATAAATCCGGATCTTCAATAAAAGGAAATAAAAAAGCTGACAAAAAGAAGCCCGGTTCTGCAAATAAGAAGAAATCAGGGAAGGAAAAGAAAACCAAATAACTATGGATAAAATAGCAATGGATTTAAAGATTCTTCTGCCATTCAGGATATTCGCAGATATTAAAAATGTCAGCAATATTGTTGCAGAAACAAGTGAAGGGTTCTTTGGCCTGTTACCGCAAAGACTCGATTGTGTTGCGGCATTGGTCCCAGGTATATTTACTTATGAAACAGACTCGAAAAACATTCATTATCTGGCTGTTGATAAGGGCGTCATGGTAAAAGCAGGTATGCAGGTATTGGTATCTGTTCGAAATGCAATAGGGGGATCAGACCTGAGTAAGCTGCATGAATCGGTGGAAAAAGAGTTTAAGGATCTGGATGAAAATGAAAGAAACGTCCGTTCTGTGACAGCAAAAATGGAAAGCGGATTCATTTACAATATGTTAAAATTTCGTAAAGAATAAAAATGAAACCAAAAAAGAAAAAAAGCATAAATTATTTTGCTAATGAGGTTGGTGAAAAAGCAAATCGCAAACTGAAAGCTCTTAGTGAAAATAAGCGAAGCGTTTGGTTTGGATTGGGAATGTTCGGAATTATAGGCTGGACGGTTGCAGTTCCTACTTTACTTGGTGCAGCATTGGGGATATGGCTGGATAAAAAGCATCCCGAATCATTTTCCTGGACTTTGACCTGCTTGATATTAGGCTTATTGGCAGGCTGCCTGATTGCATGGCATTGGATAACGAAAGAACATAAAGAGATGAACCAAAAAGACGAAAAAGATGAATGAAATTGTATATATGATTCTGGCATTCATTTTAGGATTATTACTGGGAACTATATTCTTCGGAGGTCTTTGGTTTACTGTAAGAAAGTTAGTTGCCTCAAAAATACCTGCATTGTTGTTTTTAGGTAGTTTCATATTACGTGTAGGTATCACGTTGACAGGATTTTATTATATATCTTCCGGCAGCTGGCAAAGACTTCTTATCTGTGTGGCCGGCTTCATAATAGCCCGTTTTGCCGTCATCCACTTTACAAAATTGAGTGAAGAAAAACAGGTTCTGTTAAAAAAAGAGATCAGTCATGAAACTTAGTCCGGACGAAACTATTTTTTGGCAGCATGGTTTTATCACCATCAACCTGACTATTGTTACTACCTGGGCAATAATGCTTTTACTTGTAAGTTTTTCTGTACTAATAACACGGAAACTTAAAACAGGTATTCATATTTCGCGCTGGCAGTGCATTCTGGAAATGCTGGTAACTTTCATGAACGATCAGATTAAAGAAGTCGGGTTAAATCATCCTGAAGAATATATTGGTTTCATAGGCACTTTGTTTCTATTTATCGGAACTGCAAATATTTGTATCATTTTTCCTTGGTATGAAGCACCTACCGGTTCTTTGTCCACTACTGCTGCCCTTGCAATTTCTGTTTTTATAGCAGTACCGTTTTTTGGAATTATGAAGAGTGGATTACCTGGTTACCTCAAATCATATATAAAACCAACTTTCATTATGTTGCCATTTAATCTTATCAGTGAAATCTCACGAACTCTGGCATTAGCTGTGAGATTATTTGGTAATATCATGAGCGGAGGAATGATTGTTGCAATACTGTTGAGCATAACACCATTAATATTCCCAATTGTAATGAAAGCTCTTGGTTTGCTGACAGGTATGGTGCAGGCATATATCTTCAGTATTCTGGCAACAGTTTATATTGCCGGAGCAGTAGAAGGAGCAAGAAAATCAAAAAAAACAAAAGCAATAACAACTAAATAAAAGGAGGATAAGAAAATGGATAGTGTAACTATTATTGGAGTAGCTTCAATTGTAACAGCCGGGCTTACAACAGGTATCGGTTGTATGATGCCTGCCCTTGGAGAAGGCAAATCAGTATCATCGGCTTTAAGTTCCATTGCACAGCAGCCCGATGCGGCACCAACCATCACGAGGACTTTATTCGTGGGATTGGCTATGATTGAGTCAACTGCAATATATTGTTTTGTAGTCTCGATGATTCTAATCTTTGCTAACCCGTTCTGGAATCATATCATTGCAAAGTAAAAAACACAAAATGAAAATTAACTGGTTTACAGTAATAGCTCAGATAATTAATTTCTTCGTTTTGGTCTGGTTGCTCAGACGATTTCTTTATAAGCCGGTACTCAAGGCAATTGACGAACGTGAAAACAAAATTGCGTCGGAGTTGAAGGATGCCAAAGCTAAAGAAACTGAAGCTAAAAAGGAGCAGGCTGAATTCCTTGAGAAAAATGAAAAATTCGATCAGCAAAAGAAAAAGCTGATGGACAATGTTATTGCAGAAACAAATGAAGAGAGGGAGAAACTGCTTGAGGAAGCAAGGAATGAAGCTGCTGTTTTGCGTTCCAAACTGGAAAAATCATTGGATGCCATGCAGGAGAATCTTGAGCATGATATTGCTCAAAGGACACAGGAGGAAGTTTTCGCTATAACAAGAAAAACACTCAAAGATATTGCATCCATGAGTTTAGAGGAACAATCGGTAAATATCTTTGTCAATCGTTTAAAGGAATTGAAAAATGAGGAGAAAAAGAAACTTGTAGATGCTTTTAAATCCGGTTCAGATTCCATTCTGGTACAAACCGCATTCGATTTGCCTTCAAAACAGCAAACCGAAATTAAAAGTAGCATTAATGAAATACTCGGAACAAAAACTCAGTTTCAATTTAAAACTGTGCCTAAATTAATAAGCGGCATAGAGCTTACTTCCAATGGATATAAACTGGCCTGGAGTATTTCAGAGTACCTCAGTTCAATTCAAAAAAGCATCTCCGAAACAATGAAGGCAGAATTAAAAGAAGAACCTGAAAAAATGCCGGATACAAACAACAAAGAGAAAAAGAAACCGAAAGCAAAACATAAAGTTCAAGCGAAGACGAAGACGAAATCAAAAACAAAACGAGCAACAAGCAACAGGCAACAAGTAACAAGTAACCAGTAACACTTCTTCAAAATGCCAATACCCCAATTTAATAAAACAATCGATAATACTTTTAATCAATTAGCCAGTGGTAGAAAAAGTTTTATTCTCCCGTTGGTCCCCCGTGAGGTGGGTTCAGTAATAAGCGTATCAGCAGGAATTGTTAAAGTTTTGGGCCTTCCGGGTGCAGGTTTTGAAGAACTGTTGAAGTTTCCAAATGGGTTATTTGGTATTGCATATAATATTGATGAAGATTCGATAGGGGCGATTCTTCTTGGGGAAGATTCCTTATTGAACGCCGGTGATGAAGTAGAACGGACAGGTCGGGTAATGGACATCCCGGTAGATAAAACCCTTATCGGCAGAGTGATCAACCCCTTAGGAGAACCTGTGGATGGCAAGGGTTCGTTTTCTTTTAAACAAAGGCTACCTATTGAGCGACCGGCTCCGGCAATAATGGATCGCTCAACAGTTTCCGTTCCTTTGCAAACAGGATTGAAGGTTATCGATGCACTCATACCTATTGGTCGGGGGCAACGGGAATTGATTTTAGGAGACCGTCAGACAGGCAAAACTGCCATTGCGATTGACACGATACTCAATCAGAATGATAAAAATGTAATTTGTGTTTATTGCGCTATAGGACAGCGGGCATCATCCATTGCAAAAGTAATAGCGAACCTGGAAGAAAAAGGCGCAATGGAATATACTATTGTGGTTGCTACTGAAGGGAATAATGCACCTGGATTGAAATACATAGCTCCCTATGCTGCCACCAGCATTGCTGAATATTTTATGGAACAAGGTCGCGACGTGCTTATTGTTTATGACGATCTGACACATCACGCACGTGCCTATCGTGAACTATCACTTTTGTTGAGAAGACCTCCAGGGCGTGAAGCGTTTCCGGGAGATATTTTCTATATACATTCAAGATTATTGGAAAGATCAACTCACCTGAGTGATAAACTTAAGGGAGGTTCGCTTACTGCCTTGCCAATTATCGAGACTGAAGCTCAGGATATTTCTGCATATATTCCAACAAATCTTATTTCAATTACTGACGGTCAGATCTACCTGTCTCCAAAGCTTTTTGAATTGGGCATATTACCTGCAGTTGACGTCGGTAAATCAGTTTCCCGTGTAGGAGGTAAAGCTCAACTACCTGCATATCGTTCTATAACAGGAAATCTTAAACTGGCTTATTCTCAGTTTGAAGAATTGGAAACATTTTCTCGTTTTGGTACACGACTGGATGAAAATACGCGGAAAATAATTGAACATGGGAAGCGTATTCGAGTCTGTCTCAAACAAAATGAACTTCGTCCAATGCCTGTTCCTGAACAGATTGTCATCCTTCTTGCATTGTCGGGCGGACTTTTTGATGTTGTATCCGTTAACAAGGTGCAGGAGGCGGAAGCGGCATTGCAGAAGATAATTACAGAACTTCCAAAGGAGGTGCTCAACCGGTTATTGTCAGATAATGACCTGAGCGATACAGACCGTAAAATAATTTTGAAAATTGCCAGTGATACACTTGCTCCTTTTAAGGATAAGCCTGAACCAGAATCAGCATCAGAAACAGAAGCGAAACCAAAACCAAAAAATGAACCTGAACCCGAACCAAAATCTGCATCAGAAACAGAACCAAAACCAAAACCAAAAAAAGAACCTGAACCTGAACCAGATCAAAATCATAAATAATGGATACATTAGAAAACCTGCGCAGAAAACTGGACGGTGCAAATGATATAAAATCAGTAGTCAGGACGATGAAAGCTGTGGCAGCTTCTAATATTGGACAGTATGAAATGGCTGTTGGATCGCTTGGAGACTATTACCATACCTTAGCTTTAGGCATAATTGCGTATTTCAGGCAAATAAAAATTGATGTCATAACAGAAAAGCCTGACCATGGAAAAAATAATGAAAAGCTGATATGTGCAATAGTTTTCGGATCTGATCAGGGTTTAGTGGGGCAGTTTAATGATTCACTTACTGGTTTCGTATCCAAAACACTCAGTAACTTACAGGGTAAAAAGGAAATATGGGCTGTTGGAGAACGTGTTCAATTACTTCTATCGGATGCAGGCTTTACTATTACAAATCATTTTCAGGTTCCAGGTTCTGTCAATACGATCACACAGCTGGTCGGGCAAATTTTGGTTAAAAGTCAAGAGACCAATGAAAAAGGAGATACGAAAGAAGTTTATATTTTTCATAATCACCCGGTATCACAGGCAGTGTACGAACCTGTTAGTCAGAGGTTATTGCCCTTAGATGAAAAATGGAGACAGACATTATCGGAACTTAAATGGCCAACTAATAAAGTACCACAGGTACTTGGTGATATAAGAACAACCTTGTTGGAACTTATTGATGAGTACCTTTTTGTTTCTTTGTTCAAGGCATGTGCTGAATCTTTAGCTAGTGAGAATTCAAGTCGGTTGGCTGCCATGCAAAGAGCTGAAAAAAACATAGAAGAAATGTTGGACGATCTTAACCATAAGTTTCATAGATTGCGACAGAGTACAATTGATGAAGAACTATTTGATGTTGTGTCAGGATTTGAAGCACTGAAAGATGATGCCCAAAATAAAACTAAAGAAATATTTAAATGATTATTAATCAAAATTTATTTTTTTTAAATCCGCTAATTTCATCGCTCGTTTGCGGTAAGCCTTCTGATTCTCATTATCTCCATTAATTCCAAAAATGCGACTGAACCCGAAATATGCATAAGCTATATACTCATTACCGTACGAACCAAAACTGGTCATGTCCCGAACTCCAACATTATAATATTGCTGAGCCAACTTATAATCGTGATACTTTTTTTCCTCGATAATGCCTTTAAAAATGGCCATTTGTGCGTGATGATAGGATTTAACTTGATAAGTACCTGAAGACATCACCAAACTATCTGCTTCATCATACTTCTTCACTAATAACAGATTTTTAACGTATTCCGCCAGATACTCTTGATTATCAGGATATAAATCGTAAAGATGTTTACTGAAATAAGAAGCTTTCAGATAATTGTTTTCATAGCTTATGTTTATATATGAAAGGACAGAAAATGATTCTGCTTTTAAGAGTATTGATTTTTGAGCGGCAATTTGAAGTTCTTCTAATCCCTTGACTCTATTTCCCTTTCGGAAAAAAAATATTAGCGGCCTGAAGACGGGATGAACTTTGGGATATACCTCGCGGTAATAATTATAGAGGCCTGTAAAGAAGAAGAAATCTGAATAAACAGAAGTAAAGTCAAACGACCTTTTAATAAACGTGTAAGTACTTGTTGCAAGAGGAAATACATCATTATTCTGGTCGTTATCAGCATAAAATGTTAATAGCAACCCTCTTGCACAAAGGTTTGCCAATAGATACTCAGCCACATAAGATGGATTTTTGTTTTTTTCACAAAGTATGATACAATGTCGCATATCTTTTTCAAATGAAGAAGCGGCAGCCGAATTACTAAGAAGCGGATAATTT
>Ga0265316_10001368_pt1 | contig 26263 bp, 26 predicted proteins | sample 4522metaG_FD_202092 | JGI IMG/M metagenome (GOLD analysis project Ga0265316, IMG submission 202092) | Rhizosphere microbial communities from Carex aquatilis grown in University of Washington, Seatle, WA, United States - 4-5-22 metaG | ecosystem: Host-associated > Plants > Roots > Rhizosphere >... | reverse complement strand
GTGCTGGCCGTGCTGCCGGCGCTCAAGCGGCCGACGATTTCACACCTGAGCGACCGGGAGTGGCTGGCGGTGAATACCATCCTGGACGAATCCACGGTGCGCACCATTATTCCGCGGCTGAAGGAGGCGGGCGGCGAGGGAATTGTGGAGTACCCGCTGAACAAGATCGTGCTGTGATTCGAATACTGGAAAACAAGGATATCGGCGGTTTGCTGGCGCGCCGTGGAGCGCGGCTGACGCAAGCGGAAGCCGTGGTGCGTCAGATTCTGGAAGCGGTTCGCAAGCGCGGCGACCGGGCGTTACTGGAATACGCGCGACAGTTCGACGGGCTGCAGCGAAAATCGGTGCGCGTGCCGGAGGCCGAATTGCTTGCGGCGCGGCGGAAGCTGGCGCCGGAGTTTTGCCTCGCGGTGGAGACGGCATCGGCCAACATTCGCGCCTATGCGCGGCGGCAGATGCCGCGGGAATGGTCGCGCGAGATGCGGCCGGGGCTGCGGCTGGGGCAGATCGTGCGGCCGCTAGATACCGTGGCGGCGTACATTCCCTCGGGGCGTTACCCGCTGTTTTCGACTCTCATGATGACCGTCATTCCGGCGCAGGTGGCGGGCGTGCCGAATATCTGCGCGGCGTCTCCGCGGGCGGTGACGGAAGTTTTCGGCACGGCGGCGCTGCTGGGCATTAGCCAGATTTTTCAGATGGGCGGGGCGCAGGCCATTGCGGCGTTCGCGTTCGGAACCAAAACGGTGCCGCGGGCGGACCGCATCGTGGGCCCCGGCAACATCTACGTGGCGGCCGCCAAGAAGCTGCTGGCGGGCGAGGTGGGAATCGATTTCATCGCCGGTCCGACGGAGATCCTGATTATTGCGGCCGAGGGCGATCCGCGGCGCCTGGCGGCCGACCTGCTGGCGCAAGCCGAGCACGATGTGGACGCCTCGGCGATTCTGCTGACTACCTCCAAACGGCTGGCGGCGGCGGTGGCCAGGGAAGTGGACCGCCAGCTTGCGCTGCTGCCGGCGCCGGAAGTGGCGGCGAAGTCGATTGCCAGGAACTCAGCGGTGATCCGGGTGGCCTCGCTGGAGCAGGCCATCGAGATCGCCAACCAGTTCGCGCCGGAGCACCTGAGCATTCCGGACGACCGGCTGCTCGCCCAGGTGAAGCACGCGGGGAGTGTGTTTGTGGGGCCGTTCAGCCCGGAGGCGGCCGGCGATTACGCTTCGGGGCCGAACCACGTGCTGCCCACCAGCGGGGCATCGCGGCAGCGCGGCGGGCTGGCGGTGACGGATTACCTGAAGGTGATCTCGGTGCAGCAGTTGAGCGCGGCGGCGCTGAAGCGGCTGGCGCCGGCGATCACGACGCTGGCGCGGGCGGAAGGGCTGGAGGCGCACGCGCGCTCGGTGGAGGTGCGGTGTGGGGACTAAGCTTCCCAAGGGCGCCATCAAGCCCCGGCCCGCGGTCCTCGCCATGGCCCCTTATTCTCCACCCACCGCCGGGCGTCTGGACAAACTCCGGCTCGATTTCAATGAGAACACCGTGGGCTGCTCGCCCCATGTCATCAAGACGCTGAAGGAGCGGCTCGACGCCGGGCGGCTGGCGGTCTATCCCGAGTATGGCGAGGCGAAAGCAGCCATCGCCGCCTATTTCCACGTCAAGCCGGAGCAATTCACCTTTACCAACGGCACCGACGAGGCCATCCAGGTGTTCGTCAACACCTATGTGGACGACGGGCAGGAAGTGCTGTTGCTCAAGCCTTCCTATGCCATGTACCGCTTCTATGCGGAGGTAGCGGGCGCGAACATCGTGGAGGTTGCCTACCAGCCGCCGGGTCTGGAGTTTCCGCTCCAGCAGGTGCTGGATGCCATCACGCCGCGGACGCGCGCCGTCCTGCTGGCCAATCCCAACAATCCCACCGGCACGGGCGTCTCGCTGCTCGGGATCGAGCGCATCCTGCATCGCGCGCGCAAGGCGGTGGTGATGGTGGACGAGGCTTACTACGAGTTTTCGGGTGTCACCGCGCTCACCGAGATCGAGCGTGTGCCGAACCTGTTTGTGTGCCGCACGTTTTCGAAAGTCTTCGGCATGGCGGCCATGCGGCTGGGGTGCCTGTTCTCACACGCGGCCAACATCGCGTTTCTGCGCAAGGCGCAATCCCCCTACAGCGTGAACTCGCTGGCGGTGGAGGCGGCGCTGGCGGCGGTCGAGGATGCCGGGTACATCCAGAACTACGTCGCCGAGGTGCTGGCGGCGCGCGAGCTGCTGTGCCTGGGCCTCGAAAAGCTGGGCATCCGCTACGTGCCGAGCTCCGCGAATTTCGTGCTGGGCGATTTCGGCAAGCGGGCCATCGAGGTGCGCGACGCGCTGCGCGGGCAAGCCATCCTGGTGCGCGACAGAAGCTATGAAGCGCCGGGCTCGGTGCGCATCACCGTGGGAACGCGCGCGCAAACGCGCCGGCTGCTGGCCGCGCTGGAAGGGGTGTGGAAGAAGTGAGCCAGCCCATTCTCGTTTTCGACATGGACGGGGTGCTCGCCGACGTCACCGAATCCTACCGGGAGACCATCGCGCGCACGGTGGCGCACTTCACCGGCGTCGGGCTCGAGCCCGAGCGGATACAGGACTACAAAAACCGCGGCGGCTTTAACGACGACTGGGAACTCACCCACCGGATCATCGCCGACGCCGGCGTGGCCGTGCCTTTCGACGAGGTGGTGGAACACTTCCAAAAGCTCTTTCTCGGCGATGGGACGGACGGGCTGATCCTGCGTGAGCGGTGGGTGGCGCGGCCGGGAATGCTGGAGAAGCTGGGCGAGCGGTTCCGCTTCGCGATTTTCAGCGGGCGCCCGAGGGCGGAAATCGATCTGACCTTGAACCGCTTCGCGCCGGGGCTGGTGTTCGATCCCATCGTGGGCATGCACGACGTGGAGAACCGCAAACCGGCGCCCGATGGACTGCTCAAAATCCGCGACGCCAGCGGCGATTCGACGCTGTACTATATCGGCGACACGCCGGATGACGCACGCTGCGCGCGCGCGGCGGGGGCGCCTTTCATCGGCATCGCGGCGCCCGCGAATCGACGCTATCTCGACCTGGTGTTTCTGTTCCAGGCGGAGGGCGCCTTCGCCATTGTGGACGACATCAATTACCTGGAAGAGGTATTCGAGTCATGAGGAGCGCTACCGTTCGGCGCGATACCAGGGAGACGCGGATTGCGGGCGCGCTCAAGATCGAAGGGCGCGGCAAGTACGAAATCTCTACCGGCATCCGCTTCTTCGACCACATGCTGGAGCTGTTCGCGAAGCACGGCGGCTTCGACCTGAAGCTGCGGGCGGATGGCGATCTGGACGTGGATCAGCACCACACCGTGGAAGACGTGGGCATCGTGCTCGGGCAATTGTTCTCGAAGGCCCTGGGCGACCGCAAGGGCATTAACCGCGCGGGCTATTTCGCGATGCCCATGGACGAAACGCTGGCGGTGGTAGCGCTGGATCTGGGCGGCCGGCCGGCGCTGGTCTATCGCGACCTGATGAAGGTGCGGCTGGTGGGCGACCTGCAGGTCGAGCTGGTCGAGGATTTCTTCGGCGGTTTCGTCAACCACGCGGGCGCGAACCTGCACGCCAGGGTGATGTACGGGCGTTCCAGCCATCACAAGATCGAAGCTGTTTTCAAGTGCTTCGCGCGCGCCATGAAGTACGCCTGCTCCAAGGACGCGCGGCTGAAGGACCAGCTTCCCTCCACCAAGGGGCTGCTATGATCGCGGTCTTCGATTATGGCGCGGGCAACTTGCGGTCGGTGGAGAATACGCTGGGCGAGTTGGGCTCGGAGTACACCCTGGTGCGGGATTCCGAAGGGCTTCGCGCGGCGTCCAAGATCATTCTGCCGGGCGTGGGCCATTTCGGGCAGATGATGCGCGCCCTGGATGCGCTGGCCGTGCGGCAGACGTTCCTGGAGCGCATCGGCGCGGGCGTGCCGTTTCTGGGCATCTGCCTGGGGTTGCAGGCCTTGTTCGAGGCCAGCGAGGAGGCTCCCGAGGCGCGCGGGCTGGGCCTTTACGAAGGCGTGGTGCGGCGGTTCCCGCTGGATGCGCGTGTTCCGCACATGGGTTGGAATGAGCTGGACGTGCGCCGCGATTCAAGGCTGCTGCGCGGCCTGGATGCGCGGTCGTTCGTGTATTTTGCGCACAGCTATTACGTGCCGGAGAATGCCCGCGCGGCGGCGACGTGCACTTACGAGGTGCCGTACACTGCGGCGCTCGAGGCCGGCAACGTATTCGGCGTGCAATTCCATCCGGAGAAATCGGGGCCGGTGGGTCTGAAGATTGTGCGGAATTTCGTGGAGCTGCCGTGTTAGCCAAGCGCATCATCCCCTGCCTGGATGTCACCGCCGGGCGCGTCGTGAAGGGCGTCAACTTCGTCAACTTGCGCGACGCGGGCGATCCGGTGGAATTGGCCGACCGCTACAACCGCGACGGGGCGGACGAGTTGGTGTTCCTCGACATTACGGCCTCCAGCGATGCCCGCGAGATTATGGCCGACGTGGTGGCGCGGACGGCTCGCAAGGTTTTCATTCCGCTGGCCGTGGGCGGCGGCATCCGCGCGGTGGCGGACGCGCGGCGCATCCTAATGTCGGGGGCCGACAAGGTATCGGTAAACACGGCCGCGGTGCGCCGGCCGGAACTGATCACAGAACTGAGCCGGGAGTTCGGCGCACAGGCTGTGGTGCTGGCCATCGACGCGCGGCGGCACGGGGCGGGGAAGTGGCACGTCTACACGCGCGGCGGCCGCGACGATGAAGGCATGGACGCCGTGGAGTGGGCGGCGCGCGGGGAGTCGCTGGGCGCGGGCGAAATCCTGCTCACCTCCATGGATACGGACGGCGTGCAGGACGGTTTCGATTGCGTGCTGACCCGGACGGTGTCGCGGGCCACGCACATCCCCATCATCGCCAGCGGCGGGGCGGGCACGCCGGAGCATTTCGTGCGCGTGCTGACGGAGGGGTGCGCGGACGCGGCGCTGGCGGCTTCGATCTTCCACTACGGGACGTACACTGTGACTCAGTTAAAAGAAGCGCTGGACAAACGCGGCATCCCCGTGAGGCCGGCATGACCCCCCGCATGATCTTCCCTTGCATCGACCTGATGGACGGCAAAGTAGTTCAGTTAATCCAGGGCCGCGAGAAAGCGCTCGAAGGCGGCTCGCCGGACGACATGCTGCGGCAATTCGCGGCCTTTCCGGAAATCCAGGTGATCGATCTCGACGCTGCCATGGGGCGCGGCTCGAACGACGCCATCGTGCAGATGCTGGCGTCGAAAGCCGTCACGCGAGTGGGTGGCGGCGTGCGCACCGTCGAGCGCGCGCAAGCGTTGATCGCACAGGGCGCGCACCGGGTAATCGTAGGGACATCCGCGTTCACCAAGACTGGCGTCAATGAGCCGTTGCTTGCGGCGCTGCGGGATGGCGTGGGCCGCGAGCGGCTCATCGTCGCGGTGGATTCCAGGAACGGCCGCATCGTCGTGAAGGGATGGCAGGAGGCCACGGAGTTCACGGCCGAGGAAGTGCTGCGCTCGCTGGAACCCTACTGTTCCGGCTTTCTCTGCACTTATGTGGACAAGGAAGGCATGCTCGAAGGCACGGACTTAGACTGGTTCCGCCGGCTGCGCGCGGCCACCAACCTGGAATTGACGGCGGCTGGCGGCATTACCACCATGGACGAAGTGCGCGCGCTGCTGGTCATGGACATCGACGTGGCGTTAGGGATGGCGATCTACACCGGCCGGCTACGGCTGGACGAACTGGCGTCACTCGTATCGTAGCGCCCGCGTCGGATCCACGCGCGCGGCGCGCCAGGCCGGCAGCAGGCAGGCGGCAAAACCACTCGCGGCGAGAACGCTCACTACTGCCGCGAAGGTCCACGGATCGGTGGCGGAAACACCCCACAGCTCACTCGAGATCAGGCGCGTCAGGCCGGCGCTGGCCGCGAGACCGATGGCCACGCCGGTGGCGATGACACCCAATCCGTTGCGCAGCACCATGCCCAGGATCTGGCCCTGATGCGCGCCCAGCGCCATGCGGATACCGATTTCGTGTGTGCGCCGGCCTACTGAGTAGGACACCACGCCATAGATGCCGATGGACCCGAGAATCAGCGCCAGCGCGGCGAATGTGGCCACCAGGAGCATGGTCACGCGCCGTGGAGCGAGCGACCCCGCGCGGCGTTCGTCCAGGGTCTTCATGTCGTGCGGGGGTTGAGATTTATCGATCAGCGTGATTTGGCTGCGCACGGCTGCGGCCAGGCTCATCGGATCTCCCGCCGTACGGACAACCAGGTACATTTCGGTTCCCATTTCCCCGCCGCTCATCCGGAGATGTACCTGTTCGGCCTGCAGGTATGAGACATACATCTCCGGCTCGATCGGCACGTCCGGCCAGGGGCGGATATCGCGCACCACACCCACGATGGGCATCCAGTCGGTTTTCCGGGCGGGGTTCTGGATTCTTCTGCCCAGGCAGTTCTCACCGGGGAAGAAACGGCGTGCGAAGGATTCATTCACCATCACAACCGTGGGCGCGCCTTCCCGATCGGAATCGGCGAAATCGCGCCCCTGCACGAGGGGTATGGTCAAGGTCCGCAAGTAATCCGGGCTCACCATCTCGAGCGAAACCGCGGTGTCGGCATCCGGTTTCCCTTCGATAGTCATTCCCGATACGGTCATGCTGTAGCCTCCGAGGGGGAGGGAACTGCCCGCGCCCACAGCTTGGACTCCGGGCAGGACCTTAATCCGCTGGATGGCTTGTTGAAAGAACCGGGTCTGGTCCAGAGGCTTCGGATATTGGGAAAGCGTAAGGTTGACGTTCAAGGTGAGGATGCGATCCGACCGGAAGCCGGGGTCGACGCCGCGCATAAGCAGAAAGCTTTTGAAGAGCAGACCGGCGCCGCACAGCAGCATCATGGCCAGCGCCACCTCTAGAACCACCAGCAGGTTGCGCAGGCGGTTGCGGGAATGCCCGTCGGCGGCGCCTCGGCCCGCTTCCTTGAGCGATTCGTTCAATTGAACCTTGGATGCCTGGAGGGCCGGAGCCAGTCCGAAAGCCACGCCGGTGAGCAGCCCGAGGCCGAGGTTGAAGGCCAGCACCCGGTAGTCGAGACGGATGGGCGCGAGCGCCGGCAGGTTGCGAGAGATCCACGCAATCAGGAGGTTCTTGCCCCAGAATGCCAGCGCCAGCCCGGCGATTCCACCCAGCAGGCCTAGCACCATGCTCTCCGTAAGAAGTTGCCGCAGGACACGGCCCTTCCCAGCGCCGAGCGCGCGCCGGACGGCCATCTCTTTATCGCGTGCGGCGGCGCGCGATAGCAGCAGGTTGGCGACATTCACGCAGGCGATGAGAAGCACGAAACTGACCGCGCACAGGAAGAGGAGCAGCGAGCGCCGGACGCCGCCGGCCACCCTTTCGTGCCAGTCCGAGACGATTGTTCTCTTCGTCATACCCCTGCGGACCTGGTACACGAGCGCGCCCAGGTCGGCGTGCGCAGCGTTGATGCCGACGCCGGGCTTGAGCCGGCCGACCACCTGCGCCAAGATCGACTTCGCCTTGCCGGTGTCGCCGATCGCAAAGGGCACCCAGAGGTCGTAAGTGGATTCATGGCGATCGGGAATCACGAACGTCGCCGGAAGCACGCCGACGACGGTATAAGTGTCCGCATCCAGTGTTAGCGCTTTGCCAATCACCGCGGGGTCGCCACCGAAACGGCGCTTCCAGAAAGCGTGGCTCAGGATGGCAACTGGCGGACCGCCGGGGCGGTCTTCCTCGGGAAGGAAACTCCTCCCCACCGCGGGTTGAACACCCAGGAGCGGAAAGAGGGACCCAGTCGCATAGCCGCCGGTGATTCGTTCCGCTTCGTCCCCTCCGGTGAAGTTCGCCTGGAAGGTCATGTAGCCCGCGATCCGGCTCAAGGTCCGGTTGTGGTTCTTCCAAGCGGCATAGTCCACGGTATAGGCAAAGTCACTGTCTCCCGTGTTGCGCCAGTTCGTCGCAATATAGACCAGGCGATCCGGGTCGGGATAGGGCAAGGGGCGCAGCAGCACCGCATTCACCACGGTAAAGATGGCGGTGGTGGCGCCGATGCCTAATCCGAGCGTGAGCACCACCGTTGCCGCGAATCCGGGATTGCGGCGCAGCATCCGCGCGGCATAGGCGAGGTCGCGCGCCAGCGTCTCTAAGAATGGGATGCCGCGGCGGTCGCGGTGGTTCTCCTTGGCCGGTTCGACGCCACCTAGCTTGATGATCGCCGCCCGCCGGGCCTCGGATGGCGTAAGGCCGGAGCGAATGCCGTCGTCGATGTGCAGTTGCAGGTGGGCTTCCAGTTCCTCGGCGAACTCGCGGTCTCGCCGGCTCTTGCCGAACAAGCCCAGGACGCGGACGAACCAGGCGCGCGCTTGTCTCACGAGACCTCCTTGGCGGGGGACAGGAAGCGGTCCATGATGGTGGTGGCCTGTTTCCACTGGTGCGTTTCCTTTTGAAGCTGCTTCCTGCCGGCGCGAGTCAGCTTGTAGTACTTGGCTTTGCGATTGTTTTCCGACACACCCCACTCCGAGCGGATGTAGCCCTCCTGCTCCAGCTTGAGAAGCGCCGGATAGATGGTTCCGTAATTCACGGAGAGCAGGTCGCCGCTGGTCTGCTCGATGCGGCGGGCGATCCCGTAGCCATGCAGCGGCCCCAGGGCATCCAGCGTCTGGAGCGCCATCAGGGCCAGGGTCCCTTGCCAGACATCGGCTTTCGCGTTCATGGGCCTCCTATTGGAATGCCATATTACCGCTAGTCATATGGGAATGCAATAGGGGGTGGGGCGGGTCAGCAAATGCGCGGCAACTGGTCGCCCGACAGCATGTCCACAATGCGGGCGGGACCGAGCAGGGTGCGCATGGTCACCATTCCCGGGTGCGCGGCCGTGACGGCGCCGATCACGCACGCCTCGCGGCCCAGCGGGTGGCGGCGCATGGCGGCCAGCACGGCATCGGCGGCGGCGGGGTCCACCATGGCGATCAGCTTGCCCTCATTGGCTACGTAGAGCGGGTCCAGGCCGAGCAGCTCGCAGGCGCCGCGCACCGCCTCTCGAACCGGAATGGCGCTCTCCTCGATCTCGATTCCCACGCCGGATTGCTTCGCGATTTCGTTCAATGAGCTGGAGACGCCTCCGCGGGTGGGGTCGCGCAGCGTGTGAACGCGGCCATCGGCGGCGAGCATGGCGGCCACCAGGGTGTGGAGCGCGGCGGAGTCGCTCTCGAGCGCGGTTTCGAACTCCAGGCCTTCGCGCTCGGAGAGAATCGCCATGCCGTGCTCGCCGATGGATCCGCTCAGGATCACGCGATCGCCGGGCCGCGCGGCACTGGCGGATAGCTCCACGCCCTCGGGCACCATTCCGATGCCGGTGGTGTTGATGAAGATGCCGTCGCCGCTGCCCTTTTCCACCACCTTGGTATCGCCGGTGACGATCTGGACGCCGGCCGCGCGCGCGGCGGTGGCTAGCGAATCCACCACGCGGCGCAGCGTATCCACGGGCAGCCCCTCTTCGAGGATGAAGGCCACCGTGAGGAAGAGCGGCTGCGCTCCGCCCATGGCCAGGTCGTTGACCGTGCCGTGGACGGCCAGCGACCCGATGTCGCCACCGCGGAAGAACAGCGGCTTGACCACGAACGAATCGGTGGTGACGGCCAGCTTCGCGCCGTTGATGGTCACCACGCCCTGGTCGTCGAGGCGCGCCAGCACGGGGTTGTAAAACGCGGGAAGGAAAATGCTCTCGATCAGATCGGCGCTGAGTTTGCCGCCGCTGCCGTGGCCGAGCAGGATCTTGTCCGTGGTAACCAGGGGAACCGGGCACATCATGACGACTTCACGGTATCACGCCGGTATTGGTAATACGCGGCGCAAGCGCCTTCGGAGGAGACCATGGGCGCTCCCAGCGGGTTTTCGGGCGTGCAACGCACGCCGAAAGCGGGGCAATCCACGGGCTTCTTCAAGCCTTGCAGCACTTGCGCGCTGATACATTCGGCGGGTTCCTCCACCACCGTGTCCGCCAGGCCGAAGATTCTCTCGGCGTCGAACTCGGCGAACTCGGGACGCAGCCGGAAACCGCTTTGCGGGATGGCCCCGATACCGCGCCACTTGCGGTCCGTCACCTCGAAAACATCGAGTAGAACCTTCTGGGCGATGCGGTTGCCTTCGAGCGTGACCGAACGCACGTACTGGTTTTCGGCCTCGGCGCGGCCTTCTTCGAGCTGCGCCACCAGCATCCCGATGGCCTCGAGCAAATCCACCGGCTCAAATCCGCCCACCACGATAGGGACCCGGTATTGCTTGCTGAGCGCCTGGTATTCCCAATAGCCCATCACCGCGCACACGTGGCCCGGAGCGATGAACCCCTGGACGCGATTGGCGGGCGATTCCAGCAGCAGCCGGATGGCGGGCGGCACCAGCACGTGGGAGACGAGCATGGAGAAGTTGCGCAGTCCCTCGCGTTTGGCCTGCAAGACAGCCATGGCGTTGGCCGGGGCGGTGGTCTCGAAGCCGATTCCGAAAAAGACCACGCGCCGCTCGGGGTTGACGCGCGCGATTCTGACGGCCTCCATGGGCGAATAGGCGATACGCACGTCGCCGCCCGAGGCTTTGACCCGCAGCAGGTCGGTAGCCGAGCCGGGCACGCGCAGCATGTCGCCGTAGGAAACGAAGATCACGTCCGGCTGGGAGGCGATTTGAATGGCCTTCTCCACCACTTCGAGCGGCGTCACGCAAACCGGGCAACCGGGGCCGTGCACCAGCTCGATCTGAGATGGGATCAGGGTGTCGATGCCGTAGCGCATCAGGGTGTGGGTCTGGCCGCCGCAGATTTCCATGAGGACCCACGGCCGCGTCGTCTTCCGTTCGAGCGCGGCGAGCAGGGCGCGCGCAATTTTGGCGTCGCGATACTCGTCGATGTGTTTCATGGGTCTACTTCCAGCTTACCGCGCGGTGCTGCGGACGCGAGGAACGCACGCGGGAGTCCCGCCTGAACTGCCATCTCCCGCAGGTGGACGCTTGCTCGACCTGCTCCACGCTTCCCGGCTCGATCAACTCGAAGCCGCATTCCGTGTGCTCGGCAAACGTCTGGCGATCGAAATTCGGGAAGCCGCTTAGCGGGGCCGCGGCTGCGCCACTACGGTCACATGCCCAGTGCGGTGGCCACGGTCTTCGACCACTCGAAGAAGAAGGTCTTCTGGCTTTCGCGGTTGCGCCACCAGGAATCGGGGCGGAAATACTCGTCGGGGACCGCCACGGTGCGCATGGCGGGACCGCCGCCCACGGCGCGCTCGGCGGCCAGGAAGATGCGGCGCGCCCGGGCGCTGTGGTAGTCGCTGGTGACCAGCAGGAAACTCCCTACGTTGCGGCGGCGCAGCTCGGCCAGCACGACAATGGCTTCGTCCCGGGTGCTGAGCGCCGAATGCGGCAAGGCAATGAACCACTGCGCCGGGAAGCCCTGGCGGACGGCATACGCGATGGCATACTCGCTCTCGTGCAAGCCGTAGAAACCGGCGGGGCCGCTGATCAGCGCGGCCGGAACATAGCCATCGCGGATCAGCCCGGCGGCTCTCTCGATGCGGTGTCCCAGGTAGTCGCCGGCCAGCACTACGGCGATGTCGGTCTTGGCCGGGCCGTCGTCGTGGACCAGCGCGTAGCCCAACCGTGGGAGCCATAGCGAACGGCTGAAGATGAGGGCGGCGGCCAGAATCAGGCAGGCGGCCAACAGCTTGAGGCGTAAGGAATGAGCGCGCGCCACGAACTATTTCTCGTCTGTGGAGTTCTTTTTCTGGTCGAGATGGCCGACGGTCTTCAGACGCTGGTACAGCCACTCGACCTCCGCCTCGTCCTCCGGCTTGAGAATGCGATAGCGGGGCGGTGGCGCCGGCTTGCGCTCCGCACCGGCGGCCAGCACTTCACCCCAATACTGGCGGTAGGGGATTCCGTCGATGAGGGCATCGCGCGAGAGGCGCCGGAGATGCCGCAGCAGCCCGTTGCAGGAATCCAGATCGCCCGGATACGCCAGGACCAGGCGCGAATCGTCGAACAGGGTAATCCGGACAATCAGGGGCGAGATCCAACCTGTGCGGTCGAGGCGCCGGATGTCCATCCAGGGGATAATCCGCCTGCCGATGGAGAGGTAGCCTTCGTGAATCTCGATGGAGGGGCGAAATGCCATCAGGAACAGGAACGCAGCGGTGGCCAGGAACAGGATCGCCGGTATGAAGGCCAAGCGGGATTGCGACCCTACCCATGCGGAGAATCCGGACAGCACGACAGCGGCGATTCCCAGCCAAAGGTAATGTCGAGCCGGCAAGTAGCGAGTCATCTTAAACCCGATCCCAATTCTAGACTACTCCCGCGCGCCCACCTCGTCAATGTGTTCGAGGCAGCGCCGGATGGCGCCACACCTGAAGCGTGCGCCAGGTGTAGTGGATTCCGCTCCAGATGGTGAAAGCCGCGCAGGGCCAAAGCATGGCGGAGGAGTTTCCGGCCATCCACACCACCACTGTGACAATTTGGACAAAAGTGGAAACCTTTCCCCAGATACTGGGAGGGAATTCCCTGACCGGTGTGAGCAACATCACGGTTGCAGCCCCCGCCAGTATGTAGAAATCGCGGCCGAAGATAATGCCCACCAGCCACCAGGGCACCGTGCCGGCGGCGGCCAGCGCCAGAAAGACGCCGCTTAACAGGCACTTATCGGCAACCGGGTCGAGCCATGCGCCCGCGGGCGTGGCGAGGTTGAAGCGGCGGGCCACGGCGCCATCCAGCACGTCAGTGAAGGCTGCGCCGGCAAACAGCGCCAGGGCTAGGGTGTGGCGGCCGTCCAAAATGGCAAGGATGACGAGGGGAACCAGCAGCAGCCGAAGGAGCGTCAGGAGATTGGCAGCGTTGACCGAGCGCGGCATCAGAAACGAGTGTAGCGCGAGAGCCGCGGGGTCCTACGGGGCGGGGCATCTAAAGGAGTTTGCCCCGCCATGGAGGACATTCTCATGTTGTTTGCTATATAGTCGGATGGCGGCTGCGATCCTCTCAACAATTCTTCGCTACATGCGTCGACGGGGGCTGCGAAGGGTTGAATACAGAAATCGTCAGGCGGATGGGGGAATCGCCGTGAAATCACTCACTTCGCCGGCGCCGGCGGAGGGGCGGCAGGCGTAGACTTGCGGCGTCATATGGAACTGCCGCTGGTAGGCGAGCGCTATTTCCCGGCTGAAGCGCGGCACGGCATCGGGGCGCAGCATGGTGACGGTGCAGCCGCCGAAGCCGCCGCCGGTCATGCGCGAACCGAGCACGCCATCGATAGCCAGCGCCGTATCCACCAGGAAATCCAGTTCGGCGCAGCTTACTTCGTAATCGTGTTGCAGGCTGCGGTGAGATTCCACCAGCAGCTTACCCATGAGCGCCAGGTCGCCGCGAACGCTGGCTTCGACGTATCGGCTCACGCGCGCGTCTTCCGTCACCACGTGGCGGGCGCGGCGCTCCACCACCGGGGGCAGGGAACCGGCCACCGATTCGAGCTGTTCCGGAGATACGTCGCGCAGGCTTTCGACCTGTGGGAACTTCCGCTGGATGCCGGCCACGGCGGCCGCGCACTCGGCCACGCGCTCCTTGTAAGCCGAACCGGCCAGCGCGTGCTTCACCATGGTGTTGACGGCGACGAAGGTAATGCCCGCCGGCAGCTCCACAAAGCGGTGGCCCAGGCTGCGGCAATCTATTTCCACCGCCGAGTGCTCGCGGCCGAAGACCGAAATGTACTGGTCCATGATGCCGCAGGGAATGCCGGCGAAGTTGTGCTCCGAGCGCTGGCAGAGGCGGGCGAGCGACAGCGGATCGAGCGGGCGCCCGGCCAGCAAGGCGAGCGCGGTGGAAACTTCCAACGCCGCCGAGGAGCTGAGCCCCGACCCTTCGGGCACGGTGCTGCGGATCAGCAGGCTGGCGGGTTCGATGGCGAAGCCCGCGGCAAGCAGTTCGCGGGCGACGCCGATGGGGTAATCGGTCCAATGCCGCGCCGGGGTGAGCGCGCCCAGATCGGCCACGTCCCACTCGCGCATCTCCTTGCGGAATTCGGAATAAATGCGCAGTTTGCCGGGCCCAGAGGGCGCCCCGGATGGCGCCGTGGCGACATAGGTGGCCAGATCGAGCGCCACCGGCAGCACGAACCCGAGGTTGTAGTCGGTGTGCTCGCCGATGAGGTTGACGCGGCCAGGGGCGCGAAAGACGCGCACCCCTTCAGCCGAGCCATAGAGCTCGCGGAAGGCCGCTATCATGCGGCTCTCCGCGAGGCCCGCCATGCCATGAACAGCATGAATAGGCCGAACACCAGCATGGCGAGACCGCTGTACAGGTTGACGTTGGCATCGCTCAGTGCGGCGCGCGTTTCCGGCGCGAATATGCCCATCCCCAGCAGGATGAGGCCTAGCACAGTGAAGAACCAGCCCGAAGGCACTCTTAAGTCCAGCATGTCAGGCAAACCAGATGTTCAATACCAACAGGATCGCAATTATGATCACGGCCAGGGGAGCGGGGCGCTGATACCAATTACCGCGGTCTTCGGGGATCTTCGTCAGGCCGTAGACCAGGCCCTCGAGATCCTTCTCGGGGCGCGGCTGGGTCGCCAGGCTGACCACCAGCGTCACCAGGAAGCAACTGGTGAAGGCCATCAGGGCGATCCAGAAACTTTGCGCCATGGCGGAGGGGAACGTGTAGACGGTGCCTAGGATGCCGCCCTTGCCCTCGGCCACCGTCAGGCACCAGGTGAGCGAAGCCGCCACCGTGCCGGTGACCAGCCCGGAGAACGCGGCGTGGCCCGTGCCGCGCTTCCAGAACATGCCCAGCAGGAAGGTGGCGAACAGCGGCGCGTTCACAAACCCGAAGACCAGTTGCAGCAGGTCCATGATGTTGTCGTAGCGCGTGGCGACGTAAGCGGCCCCGATGGAGAGCAGCACGCCGACCACGGTGGTGGCGCGTCCGACGTGGAGATAGTGGCGGTCGGGAGCCTTCGGCCGGATGTAGGTCTGGTAGATGTCGTAAGTCCAGACCGTGTTGAAGGCGGTGACGTTGCCCGCCATGCCCGACATGAACGACGCCACCAGGCCCGTCAGTCCTACGCCCAGCATACCGGCCGGATAGAATTTGGCCATGAGGGTAGTGATGACCAGGTTGTAGTTGGGAGCTCCGTTGGCCTCCACCGGGATGCTGTAGCCGACGTGCATGTTGGCCAGCGCCACGGCGGCGATGCCGGGGACGATGACGATGAACGGGAGGAACATCTTGGGGAAGGCGCCGATGAGCGGCGTGCGGCGGGCCGAGTTCATGGAATCTGCCGCCATGGCGCGCTGGATGACGAGGAAGTTGGTGCACCAATAGCCAAACGAGAGCACAAAGCCGAGGCCCGCCACCATCCCGAAAAGCTCTACGCCCATGGGATTGGAGTGCGGGCTTCCCATGTAAGTCCAGGCATGCGTCATGACCTTCCCGGACATGCCGCCGGCAAGGGTGGTGGCGCCCAGGCGCTCCTGGATGCCGTGCCAGCCTCCGGCCTTGGCGACCGCGAGAATCGCCAGGGGAGAGAAACCGGCCACGATCAACAGAAACTGGAGAACCTCATTGTATATGGCGCTGGTGAGCCCGCCCAGGAAAGTATAGACCAAAACGATGGCGGCCGAGACCAGGATCGACATATTGAAGTCCCACCCCAGCACCAATTGCAGCAGCTTGCCCAAGGCATACATGGAAATGCCCGAGGAAAAGATGGTCATCACCGCGAAGGAGAAGGCGTTGTACGTGCGGGTCTTCTCGTCGTAGCGCATTTTGAGGTACTCGGGAACCGAGCGGGCCTTGCTGCCGTAGTAGAACGGCATCATGAAGATTCCCACGAACAGGATGGCCGGAATGGCGCCGATCCAGTAGAAGTGAGCGGTCATGATGCCATACTTGGCGCCCGAGGCGGACATGCCGACCAGTTCCTGCGCGCCGAGGTTGGCCGCGATGAATGCCAGGCTGGTGATCCAGACGGGAACCGAGCGCCCGGAAAGAAGGAAATCGCCGCTGGTGGACATTTTCTTCCGAAGCATCCACCCAATGCCTAGAACAAAGGCAAAATAGACGGCCAGAATGGTGTAATCGACCGGAGCGAGTTTCAAGCGATGAGCCTCTCCATTCTCCGAAGTTTCAGATGCGGAATTCCGAGTTTATCACAGCATTCCGCGGCCGGCAGGGGGCTAAGTGACGCTAAGTGACGCCGCGTCGCCCGGGCCTGAATCGGCTAATTCCGCCGCGCTGCGTCCTGCGCGCGCCCTTTCCACATACCGCCCGCACCGCGCCAGTAGCAGAGCGCGGAGTGTATCGTAGCCCCGAGATAGAAGGCCGCGATGGCCGGCAGCAGCGGCGCCCACAGGGGCGAGCGCCGGTAGAAGCGCAGGGCGGGGAAGTAGGCGACGCTCATCGACAGCCATCCGCAAGCGCCCAGCGCGGCTGCCGACCCGCTCGCGGCGATGGCCAGCGCCGGCGGCGCGAGGTACGCCAGCGCCAGCCCCATCACTGTGCCAATCAGTAGCCAACCGGAATGATGGAGCTGCGCGAAGGCGCTGCGTGAGATCATGCGGCCGATTTCGCCCCACGTGGCGTATCCACGCACGCTCCGGGTGGCGGCGCTCAGTCCCAGCCATACGCGGCCGCCCTGCCGCCGGACCGCGCGGGCCAGGGCGCAATCGTCAATCACCTGGCCGCGTATGGCGGCCATGCCGCCCACGCGCTCGAGCATTTCACGGCGGATCAGGATGCATCCGCCGGCGGCGGCGGCCGTCTTGCGCTGTGCGCTGCCGATCCAGGCCGGTGGATACAGCATGAAGAAGAAGAACACGAAAGCGGGAATCAGCGCCCGCTCGGCAAAGGTCCGGCATTCCAGCGTCGCCATGAGAGAGACCATGTCGTAACGGCCAGATGCGGCGCGCGCCACCAGCGCCGACAGGTTCTCCGGCGGATGCACGATGTCGGCGTCGGTGAGAAGCAGGTATTCGGCCTGGAAACGCTCGGAGGCGCGAATGCCTTCCGAGGCGGCCCACAGCTTGCCCGTCCAGCCCGCGGACACCGGGCCGGCGCGGACCACCTCCAGAAGATCGGCCTGGGTCGCAGCGCGCGCGGCGGCGGGGGTGCCATCGGTGCTATCGTCATCCACCAGCACGATGTGGAACTCACCGGGGTAGCGCTGCCGGGCGAGCGAGCCGACGGCGCGCGTTACCACCAGCGCCTCATTGCGCGCGGGAACGACCGCTACCACCGCGGGCGCGGCGGCAGGCAGCGTTCCTTCAGGCGAAGCGTCGCGCATGCGCCAGAATCCGCCGCGTCCGAGCAGCAGGTAGATCGAGATGGCCAACGCCGCCGCTCCCGCCAGTTCCAGAACCATAGATCCGCATTATCGCGCGCGGAGCGCTGGAAGTTAGCGAGCCTCGTAGTGGGCCACCCCACTGGTGCCGGGCCGATCCCCGCAGTGCGGGCATTTTTCAGTGAGAAATAGCACACTGGCGGCCTACTACATAAATTATGAGTGCTGACCGGTTCTTAATCAAACGAGGCTTTACGGGAAAATGAAGAACTCGATCCCTATGTTGTTCACAGTGACGGCCGGCTTCGCAGTTGCCGAACTCTCTGCTAGTATCGTTCATCAATCGCCGGTTCTGGCCGATCCTCCGGTCGCGTATTACCGGTTTGGCGATGCGCCGGGGTCGACCATCGCCGTCGATTCATCGTCAAATGCGCATGATGGGGTATATAGAGGAAGCTCGAAATGGAGAGTTTTGAAATGGAACGCCCCATTCACGATCGAAGCTTGGGTACAACTTATAGGCGATTACCAGGTCGATAGTAAAATCTTCGGCAAAGCTGAGACTGGCACCGGCAATGGCTATGGGTTGGATATTTCACGTTCGGAGGCCAGGCTGTCCGGCTCGGCGAACTTTTCCGCTTTGACGCCGTTAAATGAGGACTTATTTGAGGCACGGGGTGTGCTTGGCGAAGTGGCAATTCACAACTTCGCGCTGGCGCCGGCACCGGGCGAATCCTGGTACCAAGTCGAGACGGTGGTTAGGACGGGCGTGTTGACTTCATTAGGGCTGGCCCTGATACTGCTCGGATTAGTTCCCCGAGAGCGGCGCAGCCGCCTGAAATTCCGCGGCAGAGACGCGGAGCTTTCACGTGGCCGAATCCTTCAGGTTGGAATAGTGAAGCTGCGGAAACGTTCCGAGGCCGAGTTGAACTCATTTTCGGCGCGCTACGCAACCATAGAAGTGCGCGCTGAAGCCCCTCTCACGGGTTGCTGGCTGGCTTGGCGTGCAGCCAGCCGCTACGCCCGGCACTGATGCAGACAATCCTGGGCCGCTCTCCCGTCCGCCAACGCGCGGGTCCGGGATTGCCGCTCGGTGTTTCCGCAAGCCTGATCCCTGCAACTCTCTTACTTCCGCTACGATCTCATCAGTATGCGGAAACCCACATTCGACCCCGGCTTGACGCAGCAGTTCACGGCCCCCTTGCGGCGGGTCATCAACAAGGATGGCAGCTTCAACGTGCACCGCCGCGGCGCCTCGTGGCGCGATTTTCATCCCTACCTGCACCTCATCAATCTGGGTTGGCCGAGCTTCCTGCTGGCGCTATTCGTCGGCTACATGGCGGCCAACCTGGTGTTTGCCGCCGCCTATTATTCGTTGGGACCGGACCAACTCCAGGGCGCCGATGCTCCCACCGAGTGGGGGCGTTTCCTCAACACCTTCTTCTTCAGCTCGCACACGCTCAGCACCGTCGGGTACGGCAACATTACGCCGAAAGGTACGGCTGCGAACGTGGTGGCGTCGCTTGAAGCACTGGTGGGCGTGCTGGGTTTCGCCGTGGCCACGGGACTGCTGTTCGGCCGCGTCTCGCGACCCTCGGCCAAGATCGGGTTCAGCGAGAGCATGGTGGTGGCCCCGTACCAGGAGGGCGCCAGCCTGCAATTCCGCGTGGTCAACCGCCGCGCCAATTCGCTGATGGAGATGGAAGCCCGCCTGCTGCTGATGACCGTGGAGACGGACCACGGCGAGCAGCGCCGCAGCTATCACGTGTTGCGGCTGGAGCGCGACCAGGTGCTGTTCCTTCCCCTGACCTGGACCGTGGTGCACCCCATCGACGCCGAAAGCCCCCTTTGGAGCAAGACTGCGGAGGACCTGGAACGGCTGCAAGCGGAGGTCCTGATCCTCATCAAAGCCTACGACGACACCTTCAGCCAGACGGTGCTGGCCCGCCACTCCTACCGGCACGACGAGATCGTGTGGGGCAACCGGTTCGCCCCGGCCTTCTATGTCGATGGCGAGGGCGACCTGGTGCTGGAGTTGCGCAAGGTGGGAGAGTTGGCGTCCTAGCGGGGCAGAGTTGGAACCAACGCCGCCCTCGCACGTACTTACAAATGATGCGCCACGACATCCACTACGCCATACGCTGCCTGGGGCGGGACCGGGGGTTCGCCGCCATGGTGGTGCTCAGTCTCGCTGTGGGAATCGGCGCCAATACCGCCATTTTCTCTTTGGTCAACGGGGTGCTGCTGCGTCCCCCGGCGTACCGCGATTCGGACCGGCTGGTGGCCATCGACCAGGTCATACCCAAATTCGCGAAACTGTACCCCGCGCTGCCGGTCAACGTGGCTATTCTGCTCGAATGGCGGAAGCAGGCTACCTCCTTGGAAAGCATCGGCGTGATCGAGCCCTCCGCGGTGACGCTCACTGGCGTGGGAGAACCGGAGCTGCTCTCGGGCGCCCGCGTTTCGGCCAACATATTCGCCGTGCTGGGCGTCGAGCCGCGCCTGGGCCGGGCGTTCAGGGAAGGTGAGGATCCGAGCGGCCACGACCGCATCGCCATCCTGGCCGATTCCCTCTGGCGGCGCCGCTTTCATTCCGACCCCGCCATCGTGGGCCGCAAGATCCTGCTCAACGGCCTTCCCCACGAGGTGGCCGGCGTGCTTCCGCCATCTTTTCGGTATCCCGTTGGAGACGCATTCGCAGGGTACTCGGCTGTGGCTAAGACCGAGGTCTTCCGGCCCTTGGGCTATGACAACGACGACCTGAAACTGCGCATGGGCGAATTCAACTACCTGGTAACGGCGCGGCTTCGTCCGGGAGTCACCCTCTCCCAAGCGCGGGCGGAGTTGAACGTGGTGCAGGCGGCCATCTCCGCCAGAATTCCCGAGGCCAACCTGGACCTCCACGCCAGCATGGTACCGCTACAGGAACGAATGGTCGGCGACGTGCGCCAGGGGTTGGTGCTGTTGATGGCCGCGGTGGGGGCGGTGTTGTTGATCCTGTGGGTCAACCTCGCCAACCTCTCGCTGGTACGCGCGGCCGGCCGGGCGCGCGATGCTGCCATTCGGACGGCGCTGGGCGCGAGTCGCGGCCGGCTGGTGCGGCAGTCCCTGGTGGAGAGCTTGCTGCTCGCGCTCATTGGCGGCGCGCTGGGAGTTGCCCTGGCGTATGCAGGCCTGCGGGCGCTTCTGGCCGCCGCGCCCATCGACTTGCCGCGCCTCAATGAGGTGCATGTGGACGTGCGTGTGCTCCTCTTCGCGTTCGCCGTATCGCTCGCCGCGGGTGCGGTCCTGGGCATCCTCCCGGCACTGCGAAGCGCTGCGGCAGCCCCCTTCGAGAGTTTGAAATCGGGCAGCCGCAGCAACACCGAAGGGCGCCACGGCCGGAGCGTGCGCAACCTTCTGGTGAGCCTTGAAGTAGGCCTTGGCGCCGCCCTGCTGGTGACCGCCGGCCTGCTGATTTCAAGCTTCGTGCGAATCATGACCGTGGACAAGGGCTTCGACGTGGAGCGCGTGATTGCGCTCGATATGTCGCTGCCCACAACCAGGTATACCGATGACGCGCGATGCGCCGCCTTTTTCCGCCGCGTGCTGGACCAGGCCGCGGCGATGCCCGGCGTGCAGTCGGTTGCGCTGGTTTCAGCCCTGCCCCTGCAAGGGGAAACCTGGATCGACATCGTGGGGGCCGAACACGATCCGCGTCCCTTGATGGAGAGGCCTTCCACCAACGTGCGGTTTATCAGCCCCGGCTACTTCAAAACGCTCCGTATGCCGCTCCGCGATGGCCGCGATTTCGACGAGCAGGACCGCGGCCGCAGGGTCACCATCATCTCCGCCGGTCTGGCGCAGCGCATATGGCCCGGCCAGAACCCGCTCGGCCGGAAGCTCGACAATGGGGACAGCGAGCATTCCGCCATGGCAGTAGTCGGCGTCACTCCCGACATCCGCAGCACCAGCCTCGACCACGACCCCGTCAACATGATGTACGTTCCCTACTGGCAGCGGCCGCGGCGTGCCAGTTCGCTGCTGGTGCGTACGGCCATGGACCCCCACGGCATAGCGGCGGCGCTGCGCAGCGCCATCTGGGCCGCCGATTCCGAAGTGCCCATACCCGAGGTCCGAACCCTGGAGCAGGTGATGGAGCGATCCGTCGCCCAGCGCCGGTTCCAGGTGACGCTGGTGGTGCTGTTCGCCGTGGCCGCGCTGGCGTTGGCGGCCTTCGGCACCTATGGCGTGGTGGGGTACGCGGTGGCCCGCCGCCGTGCCGAAATGGGCATCCGCATGGCGCTGGGCGCGAAACGAAGCGACGTGCTGAAGATGGTGCTCCGCCAGGGCATGATGCCGGTCCTTGCCGGTCTGGCTGCCGGCGCCATGGCGGCGCTGGCCATTGGCCGTTCGATGGCGAGCCTGTTGTTCCAGGTGAGCCCGCGCGACCCCATCGCCTTCACCGCCGCCGCCGTGGTATTGCTGCTGGTCTCATTGGCCGCATGTCTGGTCCCCGCCAGGCGCGCCACGCGGGTGGACCCCACCGAGTCGCTGCGGTGCGAGTAGGGCAGGCTACCTTGATTTACGTTTGCCGAGATCCTCGGCGATCATCGCGGTCACAAGGGTGTTGAGGCTGACCCCCTCTTGCCGCGCTCGAGCGGCAACGCGTGAATGGAGAGATTTCGGAACACGTTGCCGCCATTGCCCGCTGGAGGTCGCGGACTTACCAGGCTTCGCAATGGGGTCCCCGAATTCCCTCATCGTGAGCAATGCGGACCTCAGCGCATCGCGACCGTTTGCGATGGCTTCTTCGAGTGCTTCTCCGTCCGAGATGCACCCCGGAACATCGGGGAACTCGATCAGATATCCGCCGCCATCCTCAGTTGCGAGCGGGCGGATGGTGAATGGATAATCTTCCAGTCTCAGTTTCTCTTGTTTCATTTTGCATCCTCCTTGGCATCGATGAGCGCCAGGAACGATTGTGGGGCGGACCCCCCTGATCCTGGGGTCCCCTCTGGGGACGACGTCCTCGTCGGCCTGTCGCGGCTGCCGGAAGAGCGTCCGTAGCGGACGCGCAGACCAGGGGGTCTGCCCTACAGCAAATCCGCCGTGCTGAAGAAGAAGCGCAGTTCGGTCTCCGCCGTTTCCGGGGCGTCCGAGCCATGCACGCAGTTGCGCTCGATACTCGTTCCGAACCGCTTGCGGATGGTGCCTTCCGCCGCCTTGGCCGGGTTGGTGGCGCCCATGGTTTCGCGCCACTTGAGGATGGCGTCCTCCCGCTCCAGCGCCGTCACGACGATGGGGCCTTCGGTCATGAACTTCACCAGGCCGGCGAAGAACGGCTTCTCCGCATGCACCGCGTAGAATCCCTGGGCCTGCAGTTCGGTGAGGCGCGTCAGGCGCAGCGCGAGAACCCGGAAACCGGCCTGTTCGACGATGGCAAGAATCTCGCCGGCATGGCGCGCGGCCACGGCGTCGGGTTTGATGATGGCGAACGTTCGTTCCAAACTCATAATCGGCTCTGAACTTTCTCTCCTATTTCGGCCGGGGTGGTGCAGACCGTAATGCCCGCCTCCTCCATAGCCTTGATCTTGTCCGACGCCTTGCCAGAGCCGCCTGCGATGATCGCCCCGGCGTGGCCCATGCGGCGTCCTGGCGGCGCCGTCAGGCCCGCCACGAACCCGATCACCGGCTTGCGGACGTGAGCCTTGACGTAGGCCGCCGCAGTCTCCTCGGCATTGCCGCCGATCTCGCCGATCATGACGATCGCCGCGGTCTCTAGGTCCTCGTTGAACAGCGTCAGGGCGTCCACAAAACTTGTCCCGATGATGGGGTCGCCGCCGATCCCGATGCACGTGGATTGGCCGATGCCGAGCTTGGTCAACTGCCCCACCGCTTCGTAGGTCAAGGTGCCCGAGCGCGATACTACGCCGACGTTGCCTTCCTTATGGATGTGCCCCGGCATGATGCCGATCTTGCACCTGCCGGGCGATATAATGCCCGGACAATTGGGCCCGATCAGCCGCGTCGGCTTGCCTTCGAGGAACTGCCATACCCTTACCATGTCCAGCGTCGGAATGCCTTCCGTGATGCACACCACCAGCGGCAGCCCCGCATCGGCGGCTTCCATGATGGCGTCGGCGGCGAACGGCGGCGGTACGAAGATCACCGACGCGTTGGCGCCGGTCTCTTTCACCGCCTGCGCCACCGTGTCGAAAACCGGCAGGTCCAGGTGCTTCGTGCCGCCCTTGCCGGGGACCACGCCGCCCACCACGTGCGTGCCGTAGGCGATGGCTTGCTGGGTGTGGAAGGTGCCTTCCTTGCCCGTGAATCCTTGCACGATCAGTCGAGTATTCCGATCTACGAGTACGCTCATTTTACGCCGCCAGCCCGACCACTTTCTGCGCCGCGTCGCGCATATCCAAGCCCACCGTGAAGTTCAGTCCCGATTCCATGAGGATCTGCCGGCCCTTCTCCACGTTGGTGCCCTCCATGCGCACCACGATGGGCACCGCGATGTGGAGGTCGCGGGCCGCCGCCACCACCCCCGTGGCCAGTGTGTCGCAGCGCAGGATACCGCCGAAAATGTTGATCAGCACGGCCTTCACGTTCTTGTCCGTCAGCAGGATGCGGAAGGCGTTCTTGACCTGCTCGGCGCTGGCGCCGCCGCCCACGTCCAGGAAGTTGGCGGGCTCTCCACCGGCGTGCTTGATGATGTCCATGGTGGACATTGCCAGCCCGGCGCCGTTCACCATGCAGCCCACCGTGCCCTCCAGCTTGATGTAGTTCAGCCCGAACCGCGAGGCCTCCACTTCCAGCGGATCTTCCTCATTCAGGTCGCGCAGGTCCAGCAGTTCCTTATGCCGGTAGAGCGCGTTGTCGTCGAAGTTGATCTTGGCGTCGAGCGCGTAGACCTTACCGTCCGTGGTGAGGATGAACGGATTGATTTCGGCGAGCGAGGCATCCATCGCCAGGTATGCCTTGGTCAGGGCTACCATGGCCGCCGCGGCGCTCGCGGCGCTGGCCGCCGGGATCCCGATTCCAAAGGCCAGCTTGCGCGCCTGGTAGGGCGCCAGGCCGGTGCCCAGTTGAAGGGTCTCCTTCAGAATCAGCTCCGGAGTCTGGGCGGCCACAACTTCAATCTCCATGCCGCCCGCCGCCGAAGCCATGAACACCGGCTTCGCTTGCACGCGGTCGAGCACGATGCCCAGGTACAACTCGCGCTCGATGGGCAGCGTCTCTTCCACCAGCAGCCGGTGCACGATGCGCCCTTCCGGCCCGGTCTGGTGCGTGACCAGCCGCATGCCGATCATCTGGCGCGCGAATGCGGCCGCCTCGGTGGAGTTCTTGGCCACCTTGACGCCGCCGCCCTTGCCCCGACCGCCGGCATGGATCTGGGCCTTCACTACCACGCTGCCGCCGATGTTCTTGGCCGCGGCTTCCGCCTCTTCGGCGGTATACGCCACCTCGCCGCGCGGCACAGGAACGTTGTACTGGGCAAGGATGGCCTTAGCCTGATACTCGTGAATTTTCATGGAAGTCCGCTTGTGTTAGTATGGCGGGAAAGCCAGACCTTTCCATATATTATCATGTCCCTTCTGCCGTACCTCGAACGCGTAGCCGAACGGGAGAACCTGTCGTCGGACGATGCGCTGGCGGCCATGCAGACCATCCTCACCGGCCAGGCCACCCACCCGCAGATCGCCGCTTTTCTGATCGCCTTGCGGATGAAGGGCGAGACCGTGGACGAGTTGGTCGGCTTCGCGCGCGCCATGCGCCAGATGGCCGAGCCCATCGACCACCAGCTCGGCGGCGCCCCATTGCTCGATACCTGCGGAACGGGCGGCGATTGCGCCGGCACCTTCAACATCTCGACCATCGCGGCGTTTGTGGTGGCCGGCGCGGGCGTGCGCGTGGCCAAGCACGGCAACCGTTCCATATCGAGCCAGTGCGGGAGCGCCGATCTGCTGGAATCCTTGGGCATCGGCATCGGGTTTTCGCCGGGAGAAGCCGCGCGCGCCATCCGCGAAGTAGGCATCGGTTTTCTCTTCGCTCCGGCCGTCCACACGGCCATGAAGCACGCCCAACCGGTGCGCGTCGATCTCAAACTGCGCACGGTTTTCAACCTGCTCGGCCCGCTCACCAATCCCGCCGGCGCCACCGCTCAGTTGGCCGGCGCGCCCTCGCCCAAGGCCGCGGAGCTCATCGCCGGCGCCCTCGCCGTTTTGGGACTGAGCCGCGGTTTCGTGGTTCACGGTTCCGATGGCCTGGACGAGATCACCACTACCGGTCCGACGCTGGTGTTTGAAATCCGCGATGGCAAAGTGGAGCGCCGCACCGTGGAGCCGGCGGATTTCGCGCTCCCCACCGCTAAGCCGGCGGACCTGAAGGGCGGCGACAGAGCGCGCAATGCGGCCATCGCCCATGCGGTATTGTCCGGCCAGCGCGGGCCTCACCGCGACATCGTGCTGGCCAACGCCGCGGCAGCCATGGTGGCCGCCGGAAGGGTGCCGACGTTCCTGGAAGGAGCCGCCGTGGCGGCCGTTTCCATCGATAGCGGCGCCGCCCGCGGCAAGGTCCAGGACCTGGCCCGCTTTACCCCGAGTGGCGCCTGAAGATCTGCGGCATGTTCTGCGAGAACTGCGATCGTGCCAGCACCATGTTGCATCCGGCCTCTTGTGCCTGCATCTTCAGTTCCCCCTGCACGTGGGAGAGATAGCCGATCAAGCTGATGCCCTTGGTTTCCGAATCTCCCTTGAGCTTCGCAATCACGTACAGCGGCTGGGCCGCCTCGAAGTTCAGATCGAAAACGATGAGTGACGGACGCTGCTTCGCCTTGGCCAGGACTTCCTGGGACTCCTTGACGAATTCGAGCGCCAGCCCCGCGCGCTTGGCCGCATCCGCCAGCTTG
>Ga0265316_10001366_pt1 | contig 26287 bp, 26 predicted proteins | sample 4522metaG_FD_202092 | JGI IMG/M metagenome (GOLD analysis project Ga0265316, IMG submission 202092) | Rhizosphere microbial communities from Carex aquatilis grown in University of Washington, Seatle, WA, United States - 4-5-22 metaG | ecosystem: Host-associated > Plants > Roots > Rhizosphere >... | reverse complement strand
TCGCCACCAGGCCTATGAGGAGCCCGCCGATAACGGGTACAAGGATGACCCAAATCCCGAGTTGATTTTGTTCCGCTCCGCGGAAGCGGAATGACCACGTATGGTAAAACGCAAGATTCGTGAACAGTCCGATCAGGTTATACAGGAGAAACGCAACAATCCCGGAAATGACGCCGGCAAGGGATGCCAAAAGGGATATAAAACCAAGCCGGAACTCGGAGGGTGCCTGCGAGGCATTGTCGCGCGCACCGAACCATGAAGCGGAATTCAATCCTAAAAACTCCTCGAATGTCGATCTCCTGGAGCGCGCAAGCCCCACCGGCGTATCGCACTGCTATGACCGGGCGCGTCCGGATTTGTTTGTCGAGCGAATCACTGCCGCCAGCGCGCGGACCAGCACGGGGGCAGCGGTGCGCAGCTCGGCAATGCGCTGCTTGGCGAGGCGCGTGAGGATCTTTTCGCCGCGCGGCGTCAGCGACACGATCACCTGCCGCCGGTCGGTCCGGGAACGTTCCCTGCGAAGCAACGCGCGCTTCTCAAGACGGTTAACGAGTTCGACGACGCTGTGATGGCGGAGTTGCATGCGCTCGGCAAGTTGGCGGATGCTGGCCACGCTCCCGAGCGGCAGGCCGCGCAGCGCGAGCAGCAACAGATATTGCTGCGGTTCGAGGCCCGCTCCGCGCGCCGCTTCTTCGCTGCCGTTCAGAAAAATTCGAATTTGGTACCGAAATTCCGCAAGGGCGCGAAACTCGGCGGAAGTCATCGTCCCGTCGCTCACCATATAATTATATCGTCTCCCGATATAAATGCCAGATGGATTTGCACAGCGGTTTCCCGAATCACCGCCCCGTCATTCCCGGTGGAGCGAGGAATGGCGCGAGATTTGCCCGTTCCTCGCCATCAAAATGCCATCTCCGAATCCAGCAAAATCGTAACCGGCCCATCATTCACCAATTCCACTTCCATGTGCGCCCGAAAGACGCCGGTTTCGACGCGCAGTCCCAGGGACCGCAGCGAGCGAATAAACTCTTCGTAGAGCCGGTTGGCGTCTTCCGGCGCCGCGGCCTGAACGTACGAAGGCCGCCGGCCGCCGCGTGTGTCTGCGTACAGCGTGAATTGCGAAACCACCAGCGCAGAACCTCCCGTGTCGAGAATCGAACGATTCATCTTTCCCGCTTCGTCCGGAAAAATTCGAAGGTTGGCGATTTTTTCGGCAAGGAAAGAGGAGGCTTCGGGATTGTCCGCTTTTCCGACGCCCAGCAGAATCAGCAGGCCGGAAGAAATTTCTCCCGCGGTTCGGCCCTCGACGGCGACGCGCGCGCGGGTAACTCGCTGAATGACCGCTCGCATGAAAATTCTCCGACTCCATTGGGCTCCGTGTGGAACCCGCATGCTCCGTGCGCGAGATTCTAACCCACGACGGGACAAATCCACAGATTCGTTTTTCGCGATTTGCGCCCTCGGACGAACCTATGTTAAAAAAGTGTCGCCCGAGGTAGCTCAGCCCTTGAAACTCGCACTGATTGGAACACACGGCGTCGGCAAGACAACGCTCGCCTACGAAATCTGCGCACTGCTGAAGAAAGCCGACCACAACGTCGAGCTGGTGACGGAAGTGGTGCGCCGTTCTCCCTTTCCGGTGAATGAAGGAACGACGGTTGAGGGCCAACTCTGGATTTTGCACACGCAAATCGCCAAAGAACTGGCCGCCTCTTCCCGCGCCACACACCAGATTTGCGACCGGTCCGTTCTGGACACCTACTGCTACCTGGTGAACAAGTTCGGCCGGCAATCGCAGTTCGAGCAGTGGCTTGCCTGGTGGATGGAAAGCTATTCCCTGCTTGTCTTTGTCCCGCCGATGGCCGACGGCATTCCACCCGACGGCTTCCGCTCGGAAAATCTGGAATTTCAAGAACGCATCCATGAACTGATCGCCGAAATGCTGAACGTGCCCCCGTTTTCCGCCAATCACGGCCGCGTCCTGTGGCTCGACCGGCGCGACCGGCGCGTCTGGGGCGAAACCATTTTCGCTGCCGTGACTCCGCTGCTGCGTCCCGCGCTCCGCGCCCAGGCTGCTTCCGCTCGTTAATTTTCAGGGGAAACGCTATTGAAACCGCCTGAGGGGCGCGCAAATTTACCGTGCTCATTCACCCGCGGTCCCTCCGAATGAAGTGAGGGCGAGTGGTTGATTGGAGAATCGTCATGTCACGCGAAGGAACCGTGGAACATTGGCGCCGCGGAGGGAAACTTGACGCCTCGTGTTTTTTTCCTGGGAGTTTCGTTCCGTGTGAATCCGCGGGTTCAAACGATTCTTCGCTGACGCGGCGCGGGCTGGCACTTTGGACAGAAGTAGCTGCTCCGCCCCGCGACGATTATCCGGCGAATTTTTTCCCCGCAACGAAAGCAATGTTTTCCCTCGCGCTGGTAGGCATGGTGGCGGAGCTGAAACTCCCCGCGATTTCCCGCCGCATCTACATAATCCGATATCGAAGACCCTCGCATTTCGATCGCTGTCGCCAAAATCTCGCGCACGGCGCGGTGCAGCGCCAGCAGCTGCTTTTTCGTAAGGCGTTGCGCGATGCGTGCGGGATGCAGGCGCGCCCGGAACAGGCTCTCGTCGGCATAGATATTCCCCACGCCACGCAGCACGCGTTGGTCCAGCAATAGAGCCTTCACGCGGGCCCGCCGCGATCCCAATCGGGCGCAAAATTCTTCAGCGTCGATTTCGAGCGGCTCCTTGCCCAGCCGCCCTCCAAATTCCCCGAGGCCGGATTCCGGAACCAGTAACATTCGCCCGAATCGCCGGATGTCCGTGTAGCGCATTTCGCGCCCATCGTCGAGAACGAAAAAGCAATGCGTGTGCGGCGCGATGGGATCGCTCGGCCGGGCGACGGTCAGTTGCCCCGTCATGCCAAGGTGAATGATGAAATGGAGTGGCGGCCTCGGCAGCGGCCCGGGCGGGCTTCCTGTTTTCAGCACGATGCGCACAAATTTTCCGAGGCGAACGACATCCACGATTCGAGAGCCGGGCAGGCTCTTTTCCAGGGCTGCCGGGTCATCGATGAAGTCGGTCTTGCCCAGTCGAATTTCCAAAAACGTGCGGCCCGGAAGGCAGGCGCGCAGTCCGCGGACAACGGTTTCGACTTCGGGGAGCTCAGGCATGATGGATTTGGTCTCTACAGAGAGCCACAAAAAACACCGTCATTCCGAACGGGGAGAGGAATCCCTTTTCGATCGAATGCAGAAAGAAGGAGGGATTCCTCACTCCGCTTGGAATGACGGCGTGTTTGAGTACCGTTACGATTTCAAAGATCTGGTGGACGCCACCACTGCGCAGGAAACCTCTTTTCACCATTCACGAATTTCAAATCACGATTCACGAGCCCACGGCCTTACGGCAGCGGAAGACCCGGCGTCGCGACGATCCCAGCCATTCGGAGAATCTCCTGATACTCCTCGTCCGTTACCGGGGAGATGATCAGCCGGACATTTTTCAAGAATTTCACCTTGCGCACGGCGGAGTTGCCGCGCAATTCGTCGAGGGGAATCTGCCGGGGGAGACGTTCCATCGCCCGCAAATCGGCAACCATCATCTTCGATTCACGGTCGTGCGGGTCCGGGTAGGGGTCGCGCGTGACCTCCGCGATGGCGTAAAGGGCGCGCTCCGGGGCAGCGTGGTAGCAGAGCACCCGGTCGCCCTTGCGGACCTGTTTCAATGCCCGATTCGCGTCCGCGCGTGTTCCCGCACCCCGCCACATCTCCTTGCCTTTCACAAACAGCGTATCCCAATGATAATGATGCGGATTCACCGAAAAAATCCAATGATTCCGCTTAGCCGGCGGGCGAATCGTCGTCAAACCGGGCATCCTCCGAATAATGATTGTTTTCCGTAAACTATGCCGGTCGGACACTATACACGGGACCTCGCCCGAAGTGTAGCATTTCGTTCATTTAGGAACCTTGCGGTCGAGAGAAAGCCGCAACCCATCTATACCCAATAGACTTAGATGCAGGGAAATGGATAGCGGGCGCAACAAAATAATTTACAAGCACACCCCCGTTGCCGATAAACGTATATTTATCATTGACTTGTATAAAGCAGGGGTCCCTGGAGGGGGAAATCAGTTCACTTCGATCCAAAGATCCTCGCCACGAACCTGGATCGCATAGGTTTTCACGCCAATCGCCTGATTCATAACGAGTTTACCGTTGGTCACATCGTATTGCCAGCCGTGCCACGGGCAGGTTACGGCTACGCCTTGCAGTGTACCCTCACCGAGCGGTCCGCCACGGTGCAGGCAGGTGTTGTTAATCGCGTAAAACTTGTCGCCCACGTTTGCGATGGCGACCGTCAGCCCATCCACCTGAAATTCACGGATGGACCCGGCCGGAATCTCATCCTTCCGCGCAGCGCGTACAACTGGCATTGGACATCTCCTTTTGCTGGTTCCTGTGCCTGTATCCGATGACTCGAACCTAATCCCTAGCGCGGTGACGGGGTCTGCGCCACCATTACGTTGCGTTTAAAATCCTCAGCCATGCCGGAGTGCAGCCGGATTTCCGTGGGCCGCTTGGCCAGGGACATCTGATCGATCTTGTCCTGCAACTTCAGAAGGGCGTAGATTAGGCCCTCAGGCCTGGGCGGGCAACCCACGACATATACATCCACCGGAACGATCCGATCGACGCCCTGGAGCACTGGATAGGCGTTAAACGGCCCTCCTACACTCGAGCAGGCACCCATCGAGATGCACCATTTGGGGTCGGGCATCTGATCCCACACGCGCTTCAGCACCGGAGCCATCTTCAGGGTCACCGTGCCGGCTACGATCATCAGGTCCGACTGCCTGGGGGAGGGTCGAAACACCTCGGCGCCAAATCTCGCAATATCAAAGCGCGACGTGGTCGAAGCGATCATCTCAATCGCGCAGCAGGCCAGGCCAAACGTCAGCGGCCAGATGGCGGACTTGCGCGCCCAGTTGAATACGTAGTCCACCGAAGAGATCATGAAATTCTTTTCAAATCGCTGGTCGATTACGCCCATGGGACTCCTCCGGTTGATCAGGAAGGGGGAGTATATCTATCACGAGGAAGAAGAGTCAAACCCAGAATGGTAAGGCCGGCGGCTCGCCGGCGGGTTCAGTGTTTCAGTGAAAACCAACCCCGCCGTCGGAAGGCCGGCGCCACGAAAATCTTTCCCTCATTTTGTTCCGTGAATCAGAAGCGCTCCCGCTTCGCGGAAAGCGCGAAGCTGTGCGGCGTCGCGGAACCATTTGCCGCTGTAGGATTCGGGAGCCGGAGTGGGGTCCGGGATCCGGCGGTTCGCAACGTTGCCAAATCCCGCTTGGTGAAACAGCGCTTCCCATTCGGAGGCGCTGAGCAGATGCGTGGGTATTGAAAAATTCCGCGCCCACTGGTGGCAATCGAGGTTCTCCCGATAATAGTTGATTAAAATCCACGCCGAGCCGCCTTCGCGCAGCACGCGGTGGATTTCTTTTAATCCGCGCGACGGGTCGGGCCAATAGTAGGCCGACTCGACCGAAATCGCGTGTGTGAAAAAATAGGCGTCCCAGGGAATTTCGTCCACGCTGCCAACGACGAACATGGCGTTTTCGAGCGCGACGTATTTTTTTCGCGCGCGGCGGACCATTTCATCGGAAATGTCCATGCCGACGACCCGGCCTTCGGGCACTCGCTCGGAGAGCAAACGCACCAACCAGCCCGCGCCGCAGCCCAGGTCCAGCACATTTTCGTCCGCAGCAAGATTCATTTGATCGAGAACGGGAAGGACGATGGGGAGATGTTCTTCTTCCATCCCGTCGCAGAGGCCGGCTTCGGCCCAGCGGTTGAATTCGTCACGGACTTTTTCGTTGGGTTGAGATTCGGGTGTCATGGGTGGAAATCCGAATTCAGCAGCACAGGCGTTGCCTGTGGGGTTTCGATCTTGCAAAGTCAAAACCCCACAGGCTGAATCCTCTGCCACTGGTGGCGCTATTGAATTTTAGCGAGCAGTTCGACGAATTTCTGCTGGCGCTGGGACTGATCTTTTCCGTCCAGCGCTTCGGCGTGCTGCGTGACATTCATCGAACAGAATTTCGGGCCGCACATCGAGCAGAACTTCGCGTCCTTGTAGAAATCGTCAGGCAGCGTCTCGTCATGCATGGCGCGCGCGGTTTCCGGATCGAGCGACAATTCAAACTGCTTGTTCCAGTCGAACAGGAAACGTGCGTAGGACAACGCATCGTCGCGATCGCGCGCGCCGGGGCGATGGCGAGCCACGTCGGCGGCATGCGCGGCGATCTTGTAGGCAATCACGCCCTGCTTCACGTCTTCCGCGTTGGGCAGGCCCAAATGTTCCTTCGGCGTGACGTAGCAGAGCATCGATGCCCCGTGCCAGCCGATCATCGCCGCGCCGATGGCGCTCGTGATGTGGTCGTAGCCCGGTGCGATATCGATCACCAGCGGCCCCAGCGTGTAAAACGGAGCCTCGTGGCACAACTCCATTTCTTTTTGCACCTGCATCTGGATCTGATCGAGCGGCACGTGGCCCGGGCCTTCGATCATCACTTGCACGTCGTGCTCCCAGGCTTTTTTCGTTAGCTCGCCCAAGACCTTCAGTTCGGCGAATTGCGCTTCATCGCTCGCGTCGGCAAGGCAGCCGGGACGCAGGCCGTCGCCCAGCGAAAAGCTCACGTCATGCTTCTTGAAAGTTTTGCAGATGGCGTCGAAATTTTCGTACAGAAAATTTTCCTTCTTGTGAAAATTCATCCAGTGGGCCAGCAGGGCGCCGCCGCGGCTGACGATGCCGGTGATGCGGTTGCGCACCAGCGGCACGAATTCGCGCAGCACGCCCGCGTGGATCGTCATGTAATCGACGCCCTGCTCGGCCTGCTCTTCGATCACTTCAAGCATCAGCTCAATGGTCAAATCCTCGGAGCGCTTCACGCGCGAGAGCGCTTCATAAATCGGCACCGTCCCGATGGGCACGGGCGAAGCCTGAATAATCGCCTTGCGAATCTCGGGAATGTCGCCGCCGGTCGAGAGGTCCATCACGGTGTCCGCGCCGTAGTGCACGGAATGGTGCAGCTTCTTCAGCTCCTCTGAAATTTCCGAAGTGGTCGCGGAATTTCCGATGTTCGAGTTGATCTTGCACTTGAAAGCGATGCCGATGCCCATGGGTTCGAGCGATTTGTGATGAATGTTGGCGGGGATAATGGCCCGGCCGCGCGCGATTTCGCTGCGCACCAGTTCCGGCTCGATTTTTTCGCGGCCCGCGACGAAGCGCATTTCCTCGGTGATTACACCCTTCCGCGCGTAATGCATCTGCGACACATTGCGCGAACCATTCGCTGCCGCCGCTTCGATCATTCGCTTTTCAAGCCAACTATCTCGAACTCCCATGCTTCCCCCTGAAGAGATTCCGCATCCGGATCGTCTCTGTAGCGCTGGGGAATTATCGCACTGCTATCGGCGCACAGCAACCGGGGACCAGTGGCACAGGCTTTAGCCCGTGGGGGTTGGAATTTTGATGGAGCGATCGGAAATCAAAAAAATCACAGGCTGTGCTACTAAATTCCTACGCGCGGCGTAACGTGATTTGCGTAATTTCGGGCGGGACGCCCAGGCGAATCGGCGCTCCGATTGTGCCGAGTCCGCGATTCACGTAGATCGTGCTTGAACGGCCTGCCGGTATGCCAACGTCGATGGGCCATGAGGCAATTTTTTCATCCGTGAGCATCGAGGGAGCGTAAAGAGGCCTGCGGTAGATCCCGGCGACATAGGGCGTGAGAAACTGTGCCGGGTTCCAGCGATGATCGAGAATTTCAACGCGCACCTGCCCGCCGTGCGTGTGGCCGGCCAGGGTCAACTCGACGCCGAGTTCCGCGGCACGCCGGAAGGAATTCGGATTGTGCGAGAGCAAAATGTTGGGAACATCGTGGCGGACCAGATTCTCGGCGCCGACCAGCATCTGCGCCGGCGTCCCGTCCAGATTCGACTGGCGTTGATAGTCGACGCCGATCAAGTTAAAGGCGCTTCCCTGCCAGCGCAATTCGGCGTGTTCCTGGCGGAGCAATTTCATTCCATACCGGTGAAACAACGCCGCGGCCTCCGCTTCCGCTTTGGCATAGATTTCATGGTTACCGTTACATCCCCAAACGCCCAGCGGCGCGCGCAGCTTCGATAATTCGGCGATGCAATCCTCGAGCGGATCGTTCTTTCGGGTCAAAAAATCTCCGGTGACCACGGTCAGATCGCCGTTCAGTTCGTTGGCCATGCCCACGGCGCGGCGCACCTCGGCGACAGGCATGTAGGATCCGATGTGGATGTCGCTCAGTTGCGTGATTCGCATCCCTTCCATTCCCGGGGGCAGATTCGGGATAGGAAGCTCGACTTGCCGCACGCCGAACCGGAAACGTTCGGAAGCAAATCCATACGCCGCGCTGACAAAGGGGATCGCCCCGGCGAGAATTCCCGCCGCGTGAAAAAATCGCCGCCGCGAATGATTGATCATTTCCAACCGAAAATCCGGACGCACGTCATGGCGGACTTCCGCCCGGCCCTCGAAATGAGCGACGGGTTCATCCGGCGCGGGTGGCGCGGAAGTGGCCCCGAGGCGGGAAAGGTATGCGCCACGAACCCGGTAGGAGATCCACTCCGCGGCCTTGACGATTTTGATGAACAGGTAGGAAACAATGGAACTGGACAGCCACAACCCCAGAAGCGCAACCCACCACGAACCGCGGGAAACCGTCCCGCGCATATTTCTTACAACGTCAATCAGTGTAATGAGCCCGACTGCCGAAACGAACGCGAGTAACGCGCCGCGCGTCCTCTTGCGCCAGGCCGGATCGTGGATGCGCCCTGCAAATCGCCACGCGCGGGCAAACCAATACCGCTGCGAGAGAAACGCCAACAGGAAGGCCGCAACAATTGCCAGGAATCCGAGGAAGACCAGAACCGCATGGAACATCGAACTTGAACCTCACCGATTAGATTACTAGGATTGGCCAAAAGTTGCACCGGGACTTCAGGACAGGTGGTTGACTGTTTGGTTGCGCGGAACAACTCACAAGCCACGGGAGCCGATCGTGCGCGAAGCAAAGAAGACGCCGTCACTTCGAGATCGCGGCCGGGGCCTCGGAAGGACGGCGCGTTTTCTTTCGGAAGCCGGGGAAATCACATCGAATCCGGGCGGTATGTCCGGTCCGTCCCGGGCGTTCATTTTAATGCTGGAGGCGGCGTGACCACGGCCGTCATCTTGCGAATCATGCCGTCCGACTTGCTCAGGACATAAATTTCACCGTCGCCGGCCGTGGCGATGCGGAGGTCCGCGCGGCCTCCTCCGTAGGGTACGCCTTCGGGATCGGTCTTCGGCCGCTTGTGTTCGGCGTCATACCATCCGGTCGTGGCCGCGCCCGTTGCGGGCAGGACGCGGTCGGCTGCCGGAGTTCCTCCCTTTTGTTTGTAAGTTTGAGCGACGATGTCAAACATGCGACTCTTCGCGGCGGGTTGAGCCGAAGTGTCGTCGGCGCTTTTATACATCATCTGCAACTCGTGAATTGGCGCGGCGTGATTGCGCAGTCCGTGACCCGCGATCATCTGGTCCAGATCGACATAAAAAATGCGTCCGGTCGTCATGTCATTGAAAATATATTTTCCTCGCATCGCCGGCATCATTTTGCCGCGGTACACGAATCCACTGCCGATTGAATCGCCTTCGTTGTGGCTATAAACAGCGGCTGGATAGACGGGGGCGACCGGCTCATCGAGGCCGTCCACCGTGAGCAGATCGCGGTCGGGAAAGGCGACGGGCGGAGTCATCAGGCTGCCCGTTTTTCCCGCGCTCTCGACAAAAAGCTGTTCGTTCCCTTCGCGCTCCGGGTAACCGTAATTCGCGCCTTTGCTGACGATGTTGACCTCTTCCCAATAATGCAGACCGATATCGTCCACCAGTAAAGTTCTGGTCGGGATATCCCACGCCATCCGGTGCGGATTGCGCAGTCCGTAGGCATAGATTTCCGCGCGCGCGCCCGCAACCGCGACGAACGGGTTCGGATCTTTTCCCGTGGAAGGGATGCGATACCGGCCATTCGCGCTCAGCATATCTTTCGGTCGCAATTTGATATCCGGAGTAATTCTCAAAATCTTGCCCATGAAATTATTGAGTTGCTGAGGAAGCTCGTGGCTCGGGCCAGGAGTCTCTCCCTGTGCGCCGTCGCCAACGCTGACGTAGAGATTTCCGTAGTCGCTCTGCCCGGATTTCGCCAGGGGATTGAAAATCAGATCGGCCATGGGATGGTTGCGGTCATACGAAACTCTAAGAAGTTCCCGCGCAGTTCCCTCGAATGTCGCATTGCGAATGTTGGTATCGGTCCATTCCACCAGGACCGATTGAAGATGGAAAGCGCCCGCCGGGGGATTCACCACATCCGTGGTGAGGTAACCGTTCAGATCGAGCCCCGGCATCTGCGAATTGATGGGCGTGGCGGAGCCGGGCATTTCCGGCTTTTCAATATGCACGGTGTAGAATTTTCCGTTTTTCGAGTAGCCCGGATCGAACGCGAAGGAAATAATCCCGGTGGTGAGGCCGGCGTCGGAAACGAACTTTGGAAAAATCTCCTCAAATTTGAGATAGGGGTTGAATTTCTTTGTCGCCATCTCGAAAATGTAGAGAGTCCCGCTCTGATCGTCGATAAACATGCGCTTCGCAGCGAGCGGTGCATTCGCCGGCTCCGAGCGCACGGACGTGATTCGGCCCAACTGTCCCTTGAAATTGATCGGAGCGGTACCCGCGCCGCCATGCGTGCCGCTGGAAATTGGCGGATTCGCAAAATCCTGGAGCAGGACGGCGGTCCCGTCTTTGCTCACCTCGGATTTCGTTGGATACTGCGCGAACGCGATGGATCCAGCCAAAAATAAACCAGCCACCAATCCCAACTCACGGCGAATCCTTGTCAAAGACGGGGCCAATCGCTGCTTACTGGTCATCGGAAACCGCTCCTTTATCGATCTTTCAGTTCAGGATTGCTTTTATGGACACGGCGATTTCAACCTCGTAAACTGACGATGTCGTCAGCGGATTCTAGCACCTGACCCCGGATAGGGCTTTCTATTTTTGAATGCGCCTGGCCAGGAAACCGCACATGCTTTTGTGCACCTGCGTTGGATTGATATTTCCTTATCGAGTCACCCGATGAAGAAAACCGTGACGATCGGAAGAGCGGCCTATCACGAAGCCGGGCATGCCGTCGCAGCAATCGTGCTCGATGTGCCTCTGACGCTCGTCAGCATCGAGCAGCAGCAAGGTCCATTTGGATTGCGGATCGGCGGGGCGACATTTTGCCCTTTCAATTTCTCACGGGCTTTGCGGAACCGCGCGAAGTCGGAAAAATATTTGACGGTTGTTCTCGCCGGTGAGGTATCGGAGCGGCTGTGGTGCGCGCACAAGCCGACCCATCCGATTCAGGAAATCGGCTTCAGCCTTGACCGGGAAGTGGTTCGGGAAATGTTGAAGCAGGTCTTCAAGTATCGCGCGGAAAGGCAGCGTGTCCTGAAACACCTGAAGGGAGAAGCCAGAAGGCTTGTGAGAAACCATTGGAATTCCGTTGAATTGCTCGCCGGAAAACTGGAGGAATTCAAAGTCCTAAACGGCGCGATGGTCAAGCGCTTGATCGAGCCGCCCAAGAAATCGTAAGAAGTCGCCCTATACTGGCGGATCCTTCTGGCGCGTCGCCTTCACTCCGCTGAGGATCCCGAACCCAAGCATGACGATGGCCATGACTGCAATCCACTGAGCGGGCACGTGCATCAGGTGAGCGCCATAGACCAGCCCAAGGATCACAATCCCAAATCCAATCGCGTAAAGTCCGAATGACATAATTCTTTGTCCTCGGCGAACATCATGACACCGTACCAATACCCATGCTGTCCCTTAGAGGACAGCGCGCCTCCATGGCATTGCTGGCACTCTACTCTTAACTCTATAAGAGATTGACACCAGAGAATTGCTGGCCTAAGGTTCCCGGCGAAGGTAAAATCGCTTGCGCAGGCTTTCGATTCCTGATGCCGTAAAATGACGACAACCGCCCATTGCAAATTCGCTGAATGCCCTCAGCAAATTGCCGGATCGCTGAACGGCGAAGCGCTCTGCCGGAGTCACTTCATCGCGCAATGCTATGCCCGCCTGGATGAATATGAGGAAAAAAGAAAAGGCGCCGGTCTGAACAAAGCGGATGCGGAATCGGTGCGCCGCTTCGTCAACGAAAGCACTCGGCAGGCGGACGAGATCGAGCACACGGTGCAGGATCTGGACAATCTGGAACGCGCGAAGCTGCTCCACATCATTTTATCGGCAAGCGAGCTGGGATGTTATCTTCGTCGAAGCCCGCGCAAGGCGGCGGCAATTCCGGTGCGTCTCAGCTCGGAAAAACTGGGCGCCGCATGGGAAGAAACTACCGAGACCGTCCTTTTAAGCCAGTACGGCGCTTCGGTGCGGTGCAGCCATCCCGCCAAGCTTGGCGAGACCATTCAGGTGATGCGGCCGGACACGGGAGAAAAAGCGATCGCCCGGATCGCCTGGCAGCGCCCGTCGGGGAAAGACGATATCCGGATCGGCGTCGAGTTCATCGGCTGTGAAAACTTCTGGGGTCTGGATTGGGCGGCCGTCGAGGAAGCCCGCTAAACACGAAGGGAGTCCAAGAACTTTATGCGAAAATATTTTGAATTTAGCCGCTCTCTTGCGATCGTAGCCATCTCTCTTCTTGCGATGCCCGCGCTTGTGCGCGCGAACAAGTCCAACCGGCAGGCGGATGTGATCAAAACCTCCGTCGGAGACGTCCGCATCATGCCGCTCTATCATGGCAGCGTGATGCTGGAATTCGGCGGAAAAGTGATCGATGTCGATCCCTGGAGCCAGGGGGATTACACGGGCCTTCCTCAGGCGGACTTGATTGTCGTGACCCATACCCACGCCGATCACCTGGACCGGCCAATGATCGACAAGCTTCATAAGCCCGAAACCATCATTGTCGGGCCTCCCGCCGCCACCGACACGCTGAATTGCGCTCCGGCCTGCGGCGTGATCGAGCCGATCAGCGATTCCGAAAAGAAAACCGTGATGGGAATCGGTTTTGAAGGCGTCCCGATGTATAACATCGTCAATGGATCCGAGCCGGGGAAGCCGTACCACCACAAAGGCGTGGGCAGCGGCTACGTCTTGAATTTCGGCGATACGCGCATCTATTTTTCCAGCGATACCGAATGCACGCCGGAAATCAAGGCCCTGAAAAATATCACGGTCGCTTTTATGTCGATGAATCCCCCGCGGACGGAGACGCCCTTGGAAGCCGCGGAGTGCGTGAAGGCCTTTAAACCGAAGATTGCGTATCCCATACACTATCGCGGTTCCAAGCCGGAGGATTTCGCGGACGCACTAAAAGGAACGGGAATTGAAGTTCGGATTCGGAAACTGGAAGGCGAAGATTAAGGCAGATTCTCTCTTCTCTTTTGTTCTGGCTCTAAGAGACGTTTGAGAAGATCACCGCAATGTTTTGTCGTCCACGAAAGCCAATTCGGAGATGTAAATTTTTATCCGCCGGACCGCCTCGCGAGTCATATCTGTAAATTGAATCGCCATTCCCTTGCCAGGCTCGCAGCGTATCACTACCCCTTGAAGTTGAATATCGTTGGTTCCGAGGCGAAGAGCGAATTTGATTTTCGTTCCCACTTCCAGAGGTTCGGGGTCAATGACAAACACGCCGGTTACGCTCAAATCCTTGATCGTCGCGAACCCTTCGACGAAGATGATATGGGTGCCCTGTTTTGCCCTAAAGCGTGGCGAAGAACGCCGTTCATCCTGGCCCATTTTTACCTCAATCCGCGCTTACTTTGACGGGTTTTGACGTCAGTAACGCCACAAGAGCGCCGGGGTCGGTCAGTGGAGCGTGACATGAGGTTCCCACGCAGACCAGGGCCTGCGCAATGTCGGCACGAAGGTGAGGTAGCGTTTCCGCCAATGCTGGAGCTAGCAGCCCTGCCGCGATTCGTTCGGGCGTTGCGCGCAGCACGGCTTTGCCGTACCGGTAGACGGAATGAGCGGCTTTTTCCAGCGCGGCCGCATGAGGATCGTCGGCATTTCCCGTAATAACCACCTCGAACGGCTGCCGCGCATGCATCACTGCGGCAAGGCCGTAGCTGGCGGCATGAATGCCGAATTGCGGCGCGATGCCGGCAAATGCTTCGAGCGTAGCTTCGGCACAGGCGCGGTAACGGGTGTCTCCCGTGTAACCGTACAACCGGTCGAGCAGGACCGCTGCGGACGAATTCGCCCCAGGCGTGGGTGAATCCTGCAGCGGCTTCCGGCGGACTTCCAGGCCGCCCATCGGCGGCGCGCCAGAGGCGCGATCGAAAAAGCCTCCGGCTTCCACATCGAAATATTCGGAAAGTGCGAATTCCACCGCGCGCGCGGCTGCGTCAAAATATTTTCGATCGAGCGTGGCCTCGTAAGCGTCAAGTAACGCCAGACCCATGAAAATCTGGTCGTCGAGCGAGCCGTCCAGGCGCGCGCCGCCCATGCGGTGAGCGAACCCCCGTGTGCCGCTCCACGCTTCCGCGAGGATGCGATCGAGCGTCTTGAGGGCAAAACCGCGGCACTGTACGCCTTGTTCTCCGCTCAGCACGGTGGCCGCATCGAGAAAGGCCGAAACGAACATGGCGTTCCACGCGACGTAATGCGTGGTGTCCACAAACGGCGCGGGGCGTGCGCCGCGCGCCTCCAATAGCTTTTTCTTTGCGCTCGCCAGAATTTGTGGAACTGCGTGCGCTTCCGCCCCACCGATGGTCTTCGCCACATCCTCGGCGGACCGCGCCGTCCACAGAACATTTTTCGCCGGATTGTGGTGCATCTCGCCGTGCGCTTCCACGTCGTAGGCCAGTTCGATCACTCGCGATTCTTCGGGCGTGAGCACGGCGCGGACTTCGTCCAGCGTCCAGGTAAAATAATCGCCGTCGTCATCCAGCGTCTGGTCGGCATCCTGGCTGGCGTAAAATCCGCCGAGCGACTGGTCGGAAAGCACGGTATTGGTCCAGTTTACAATGCCCTTGACCACCTCCAGAAAAAATGGGTCGCGCGTAACCTGGTAGCCGTGAACAAAGTTTTTCAGCAGCTCCGAATTGTCATAGGACATTTTCTCAAAATGCGGCACGCACCATCGCTCGTCCACCGAGTAGCGATGAAATCCTCCGCCGATCTGGTCGTACACACCGCCCGCGCCCATTTTTTCCAGCGTCGAGGCCGCAACCTGCAGCAACCGCGGGTTGCCGTTGGCCTGATAGAGCTCCAGCAGCAGATCGATCGCGGCGGGATGCGGAAACTTCGGCGAGCGGCCAAATCCTCCATGGCGCGAGTCGAACAGATTTAGGATGGACTCGGCCTGCTCTTCGGCAATCTGCGAATTGAACAAGCCTCGCGCGCCCGTAAATGTCTCCGCGTTCGCGACGGCTTCGGCAAGTTTCGTCGCGGCCTCTTCCACATCGGCGCGCTTGTTATGAAACCCGGCGGCTACAGCCTCAAGGATGCGGCGGAAGCCCGGACGCCCCATTGCGTCCTCCGGCGGAAAATACGTGCCGCCATAAAATGGGCGCCCATCGGGCAACAGGAATCCGGTGAGCGGCCAGCCGCCTTGCCCTGAAATGGTGCTGATCGCAGCCTGGTAACGTGCGTCGACGTCGGGCCGCTCGTCGCGATCCACTTTCACGGGGATAAAAAGCCGGTTAATGATTTCGGCGATCCGGGGATTTTCATAACTCTCGCGATCGATCACGTGGCACCAGTGGCACCAGACCGCGCCGATGTCCAGCAAGATCGGCTTGTCTTCCGCTTTCGCGCGGGCAAACGCCTCCGCGCCCCATTCGTACCAATCCACGGGTTGGTGCACGGCGGAGCGGAGATAGGGGCTCGCGGAGTGGGCGAGGCGGCCTTCCGGTTTTTCGGTCACGGCGTTCCTTCCAAGCTGCGCGGGGCGGGCGCGCGCGAAGATCGATTCTTACTGAATCGGGTGCTGTGGCCCGGTGTCTTCCGGGTCAATCGGTTTCCGGCTGGAAAAACCTTCGTCCTGGCGATGATAAAAACGGATGCGGTCCTCTCCCAGTCGCCAACACAAATACACTTCTTCATTTTTGAGCAGCGCCGGAAAATCCACCAGACCCGTGTCCAGGTCTTTCACCACGCATCCGGTCGCTTGAATTTGTTCGAGGGCGTCCCGGACCTTGGCCATGGTGCGAGTGTGTTCCGAGCGCCAATGGGCCGCGACATCGTAATCGATGGTGACGCCGCCCATCACCAGAATTCGGTTGGCGACGGCGCTCAGTTTTTCGTCAAGTTCTTCCATCGTGCGATGTCCCTCCATCGCTTCGATGAGCAAAGGCTCAACCACGCGGCGCGCGCGTTCAGCCTCGGAGAGGCTAAATAGTTTTGGTTCGTGTTCTTCGTGGTCCATGAATTACCTATTGCCCTAGTTGCAGCCCCTGCGTCCCGGTCCTATTCTCTTTCATTACGAAGCGGTTTGCCAGTCAAGACCGCGCGAAATACGAAGAAAGCTTCGAGTGCGGCACCCTCTGAAACTCCGGCCATCGCGCCATATTCCGAATTAAGTATGATAAAGTTTTTCTCCGATGCGCATCTTCGTTCTGGGAACTGGAGCGACCGGCTCCTACCTCGCCCATCTGCTCGCGCGCCAGGGTCATCAGGTCACCTGCGGTGACCGCGACGTGGAACGCGCCCGCGGCTTTCTCGGCAAAAGAAGCAAGATTCCGGTGGTCCAGGTGAACGCGCGAAATATGCGTGGAATCATCCGCGCCGCGCGCGGCTCACAATTGCTGGTGAATGCCTCCGCCGCCGTTTTCAACGAAATCGTGCTGCGAGCGGCCTTGCACATCCGTTCGCATTACGTGGACCTGAGCGCGCACATGACCCGCAATCCGTTCAAGGCCGAGCAGTTTCGCTATGACAAGCGCTTCCGGAAAAAAAATCGCGCAGCCGTGATCACCGCCGGGGCCGCTCCAGGCCTCACCGATCTGCTTGCGGCGCGGGGAGCCGCGCGGATGGACAGCGTGGATGCTGTTTACATTCGCCTGTACGAAAGCACCGAAAGCGACGATCCGATTTCGCAATGGTCCGCGGATGTTTCTTTCGACGAAGCGATTTCGCTCCCGCGTATCGTGCGCGACGGGAAATTCAAGTTTGGCAAACGCTTTGGTGAGCGCGAAAAATTCCGCTTCCCGCCTCCGATTGGCGAAGCAACAGTTGTCCTGGCCGCGCAGGATGAAGTCGGTATCGTCCCCTATTTTGTGAAGTTGAAGGAAATGGACGCAAAAATCGGCGGCAATGAAATCGACCGTCTGCGCCGCTGGTACAAACAAGGCAAGCTCACAAAATCGCGGGGGATGGTCGCGTCGCGTTTTCCCAAGACATCGACTCCCCGTCAGGTGGCCGGGATGATTCGCGCCGGCCGCCTGCAGAATGCCAGATTTGTCGCCGCCATCGTTGTGAAAGGAGTGAAGCGTGATCGCCCCATCGAAGTACGCTACGACGCGATCTTCCCGTCCCTGTTTCAGATCCGGCAGTTGGGATTGGCGCTCTCCCCTGTTTCGTACGCTACCGCACAAATGGCCTCCCTGTTCATCAAGCATTTTCCCCGCGATGAGGCCGGCGTACTCTCCCCTGGAACCCTCCCGTTGGGAAACCGGCAGGCCATCGTAAAGGATTTAAATTCGCGCGGGATTCGCGTGACGGCGAAGATTACGAAGAAGAAACCCGCAGAAGACGACGGGTTTTAGTGGGACAGGCTTCAGCCTGTCTGATTTTGAATTTTGTAGCCCCGCCACAGAAGTCAATAGAAGCCACGTTGAAGCCTGCCCCACTGTCCCTATTCCGGCGAAATCGCTTCCGCTTCCGCCTCGATCGCATGGCCCGCCAAATGTTCATCCGCGTGGACCCGCCCGCGGGGCGGGTGAACGAGCAGGGGAAGGATCAATGCCACCGTAACCATCCCCGCAATCAGATACAACGCCTGGTTGTAGTTCCCGTTGACCTGGCGAAGATACGCAAAATAGAGCGGCCCGAGGCAGGCGGCGAACGCCCAAGGTACCATCATCAATCCGAAAATCGCGCCAACATCGCGAGGCCCAAAATAATCCGCCGCGAACGCTGGAGTAATTCCATATGCGCCGCCGTAGCACATCACGACAATGAACACGACAATTCCCAGCACGGGCAACGAACTGACTGAGTGGAATGACCAGAAGAGGATGACCTGCGTGAGATACATCAGGAAAAAAGCGGTCTTCCGCGTGGTCAGGTCAGATACGTAGGCCCAGAAAATCCGTCCGATGCCATTGCCAATGCTGATAATCCCTACCAGAGTCGCCGCCGTCGCCGCGCTGGCCCTCCCCATTTCCTGAAAAATCGGCGACGCCTGCGAAACAATCGAAAGCCCCGCCATCGTGTTGATCGACATCAGCAGGCAAATCGCCCACCATTGCCAGGTGCTCAACGCCTGACCAAGAGAATAATCGCGATCCGCGCGCTGAGATAATTGCACGGCACTCGGTGTCCAGCCCTCAGGCTTCCAGCCGTCCGGCGGATTTTGCATGAAGCTGCCCGCGGCGACGGCGACGATCAGGTACACAATCCCAAGATACGTGAAGGTCGGCATCAACCCGACGTTGCGCATCAACCATCCCGCAGCCGGTGCGGAAAACAGCGACCCCACGCCGAACCCGGCAACCGCGATTCCGGTAATCAGCCCGCGGCGATCGGGAAACCATTTCACGAGCACTGTAATGGGAACAATGTACCCGGTTCCCAAGCCGATCCCGCCGAGCACCCCATAGGTGAGATACAGCCACCACAACCGGTGCGCGGAAAGGCTGGCCAGCATCACTCCGCCGCCCCAAAAAATTCCGCCGACCATTGCTACCACGCGTGGGCCAATTCGCTTCATCCACATCCCGCCCACGAACGACATGATTCCAAGAAAAAACCAGCTGATCGTGAATGTCAGCGTGATCTGAGAAATGCTCCAACCATATTCCTTGGACAGGGGAATGCGGAAAACGCTCCAGGCATAAGCCGCGCCGAGCGACATTTGGAAGCATACGCCGGCGAGCGCAATCCACCAGCGATTTAAGACACGCATGTTTCCTCCCACCTTGGGTCACGTTGGTAAATATTGCCGGAAGTTTGCACGGATTGGCGGATTAGTGCAAGGGTTTAAAGAGCGCAGGCTTCAGCCTCTTTGGTTTCGACTTCTGTTTAAGTTTTACAAGATTCAAAACCAGACAGGCTGAAGCCCGTGCCACCAAAAAAAACAGCCCCCGGCGAATCGGGGGCTGCTTTAGAGATTTCAGATTTGAAATCGCCTAGTCGCCGGCAACCTGTTCAGCGACCTGAGGCTTGGGAGCCCCATTGCCATTGGCGTTGCTGATCTGCACGGGAACCACGGAAGGAGTCGCCTTCTTGATGTCCATGACCGACCCGATCTGCACGACTTCCTGCGGCGCCTGCTTCAGGACAAGTTCCTCGTAAATCTTGCGGACGCGCGCTTCCTCCTTGAGGAATTCAGCGCGGCGGCGTGCACGATTTTCCTCAGCGGCCGTGTTCGGCACATCGTGATCCACTTCGCGGACGCGCGCGGCGTCTTCGGCGTCGATCACCAGGTTGTGTTCGTAGGCATCGAGGCTCACGGCTCTGCCCTTGGCGTAGATTTCATGCTTGCCGTGTTCCTTGTACCACTGCGCGACCGTCGCGTTCTTGTACATGTTCTCGATGATCTTGCGCCAGCCGATGCCCGTGTTGTACGCGCAGAACGAAATTTCGCCCTGCTGCGTCGCATACGGGATGATGCACATTTCGGTGCGGCGGAAATCGTAGTTGAATAAATCCTGGAACCACATGCCGGCGATCATCAGGAAATTCCATTGATCGGTGTTGCGACGCTTCATGGCGTCTTCGTAGGTGCGCTCCGGGCCGGCGGTGCCGTACTTCTCGCGCTGTTTCGGAGTCAGGCCCCACGACTTGTCCATCTTCCTGAGCAGGTCGAGCAGGCGGAACGTCGAGGGCGCGCCGTACGGGTTGTAATTCTTCAACATCGCCAGAGCAAACGTGAGGTTGGAAAAATTCTTACTGCGGGCCGCGTCGGTGACCTTCTTGATGTCTTCAACCAGTTGCGGCACGTTCAGGAACTTCGGCACTGGCGCCCATTCCTTCGTTTCCTTGTTGATCAATACTCCGGTGCCAACCCCACAATTCGGGTGGCAGCCGCAGCTCACCGAACCCCACGTGGCGTCGGGTCCGTGCGAGAGATCGGCGAACGCGGAGAACGTGCTGATCAGCGAGATGGGGAACCAGTCGCGCGTCGGCTCAATGCGGCCCACCTGCGCGCTGACGTCCTGCGCCAGATGCGATAGCGTGTAGCGCTGTTTCATGCGGCGCTCGGGGGTGATTTCCTCGTCGCGCCCGGTGAAGGACACGGGCTGGAACGCCACGAACGAAATCTTGCCGGGGTTTTCCATCGCGAACTTCACGATGGCGCCCACCTGATCGTTGTTCAGGTTGTTGACAATCGTGGTGACCAGGATGATTTCGATGCCCGCCGCATGCATGTTTTCGATGGCGCGCAGCTTCACGTCAAACAGGTTGCCCACCTGGCGGTGGCTGTTCGCATCGTTGCCGATGCCGTCGAATTGCAGGTAGGCGTAGCGCAAACCGGCTTCAAACGCTTCCTTGCAATATTCCTTGCTCTTGGCGAACTCGATGCCGTTGGTCGCGGCCTGCACGCTGTTGTAACCGATCTTGCGCGCGTGGCGAATCGCGTCGAAAAAGCGCGGATGCATCGTCGGCTCGCCGCCCGAAAACTGCACGGACATCTGGCGGCGCGGCTTGATCTTCAACGCGTTATCGAGAATTTCCTGAATTTCGTCCCACGACAGTTCATGAACGTATCCCACCTGGTTGGCGTCCATGAAGCAGGGATCGCACATCATGTTGCAGCGGTTGGTGAGGTCCACGGTAAGCACGGAGCCACGCCCGTAACGGACGGTGCTGGACCCATGCTTGTGCATGTCTTCATCATTGTGAGCCGGGATGTCGCGGCCGGGGAAATTCTGCTCGATCCAGCTCAGGAACTTCGCGTCAATGGCCATCATGTCTTCGTAGCGGCCATGAATCGGGCATTCCTTGGTCATCCAGATCTGCCCATCGCGCTCGATGATCTGAGCTTTAATTTCGCCGACTTTTTCGCTCATCAAGTCGCGCCAGTCCTTCTTGCCTTCAAAGATGGCGTCGCGCGCGTCCTTGACACAGCCCGGGCACAGCGAGTCGGTCTGCCGCGGGAAGCCCAAAGTGGGCTTTGACTTCTCCCACGACTTCAGTAACGGCTTATCGGACCACTTGGGCGTAAAGTTCGGATTGGGATTGTGCTTGTTGAAAAAATGGATGGTATCGAAGGCCACGGCTGCAGTCTTGCAAACCACATAATCCATCGCTTTCCATGCACGTGTCCCTAATGTTTGAGGCATTTCTATACTCCTCCGCGATTACGATTCAATGAAAAAATCGACGACTTGAAACTAAACGGGAGCCCTCAGTGATGAACCAAGCCCCTGAATCTCAATAATCCTAATAGAGCGAAACACCTATAGTCCAGCTAAAGCTTTCCCAGCGTGTAGTTTGCCCGTTAATAGGACCCGCGTCCAGAGGGATGAAGCCAAAGGCTTCATTCCGGGGTTAAACGGCGATGTGGTGCAGCCAACGGGGGATGTTTTTTTATTGGCAGCAGGTCACTCGCGCCGTTGAACGCCTTTTGAAATGCTTTATTTCGGCTCACAACTAAGGGCGAATTATCGTGATTGCAATTTGGGCCTGGCAGGACTGCCTCCCGGAGAAGTACTTCGCGTCTCTGACTTTTGAATTCGATGGCTGAACTATCAGCTGCAAGGACCTCAGTGCGGTCCTGCCCAATATTGGATTGAACCATTGAAAGAGTGAAAGAGCGGCCCGTGTAAGCCACCGACCTCAAGCCATCGTCCACGCTTTCAGAATTCAAAAACCAGGCGGGCCGTAGCCCTCCTTGGGCGGGCTTACCTGTACAACTTGAACCAAAGTCCAGGGTGAATGGGGCGCATGGACAGGTCGCCCGAACCGACCCCGGAATCGCTGTAACTTATTTGTAATGAATGCATTAAATGTTTTCCCCGGCGCGGGCACTTCATCGGTGGTCTACGATGGCTCTTCCAATCTGGGTAGAAATTTCCCCAGTACTCCTGTACTCCGCAAAATAGCCCTATCCGCCTATCGCCATCCGATGGCCCCCGGTTCAGAATGCTCTCATACAACAAATCATAATTTCTTTAGGAGGATCGGTCTTATGAAAAATTGGTTTTGTTTAGATTGCCAAACAGCAGTGGATCTGGACACGCATGGCCGATGCGGCAGCTGCGAATCTGAAGCGGTGGCCGTGGTAGATATGAAGAGGGACCTAACTAGCACGGTTTCAATGTCTAACATGAGTGCGGAAGCCGCCAGGGCGAGCGCCTAAGCGGGAACGGACAAGTACTGATTCGATGAAATCTAAGTCGACTCGGCAAAAAGGAGGCCTTTAGAGACGAAAACAACAGCCCGGGGGGGCATTGAAATACCTGACGCAAAGGAGAAAAACTCATGCAGACAAAACTACGGTTCATTGGTTTTGTTGTCGTAGCAAGCCTGCTCTGGACTTCCCCAACGTCTGCTGCTTCCCAAAGGGCGAAGGCGACATTGAAGGTGGGAACGAATGCTAAGCATCTGAAGGTGAATTACATCGGTACGGCATCCTGGTACGGAAAAGAAGAGCAGGGCCAGAAAATGGCCAATGGCAAACGGTTCGACCGGAACAAACTAACGGCTGCCAGTTGGTATTTCCCGCTCGGCACGCCCGTGCGGGTGGTCAATGTGAAGAACGGTCAATCCGTGGTCGTCACCATCACAGACCGAGGGCCCAATCTCAGGCTGCATCGAATCCTCGATCTCTCCGAGGCGGCCGCCGGACATCTGGATTACCTGGGAGTGGGTTTGACCCAGGTGTTCCTCTACCCGCTGGCAACGTTCGAGACGGCTTCGGCAAAAATCGATACGCCACTGGTCGAGCCTCGTGCGGAGAACGGGCCGGTTGAGTATGAAGCGAAAGCAATTAACGCGGAAATGTAATGCCGTCTCGAATAGAAGATCGCTGAATGCCCCGTGCATGAGGTCCTTGTCTCGCACGGGGCATTACTTTTTACATCGGGCCCTACTTCGCCAGCGGATCAGGCCGCAACTGGAAATGCGCCGCCTGAGGATACGTCCCTTTGCCGCCTTCGATGTGCCAGGGGGTGCGGACTTCGTTGCCGACCCATAGGCCGCGGCCTTTCCATCCGGCGCTGGGATCGTCAATGCGGCCGGCGAGATTTCGCGCATTAAATCCAAGAGGGTACGGGACACGCAGGACGACCCACTTTTTCGTGTCGGGCATCAGTGCGAGCATCGCGTCGGAGCTTGTGCCTGTCAGCATCGGCACGTCCTTGCCCAACCCTAGCGTGTTGAAGCGATCAACCCAGTTGCCGTAGATGAAATCGGCGGTGCCGCCGTCGGTGATGCCTTTCAGTTGCGGGCCGGGGAGATCGTAGAGCGTCCAGCCCTGGACACAGCGCTGGAGGTCTTCCATGTTCGCGGTCGTCGTCGCGGGACATTTTGTGCGGTCGAAGCTGGCGAGCTGGCCGCTGCCCATCAGGCCGGTCCAGATCAGGCCTTTGCTGTCGGAATCGATTCCGCGCGGGTAGTAGCCGAGTTTGCCGGGGGCTTTCGCGCTGTTATAAGGCGGCGCATAGACTTCGGTGCGGCAGGTTTCCGGAGGGTTCGAGCCGAGATCGACCCGCACCAGCTCGCCGGGCGTTTCGTTGATCGCATACCACACGCTCTTATCGACCGGGTTATACGTGACGTAGTAACCCTGCTGCGGGATGGTCTTGTCGATTCCCTTATCGTATTTACCGTTGCCGTTGAGGTCGTAATAGGCGGGGCACCAGCCCTGCGCCTGTTCGTCCGTGCCGCCTTCATCCAAAATGCGCGGGTTAATCCAGCCCATGATGCCGTACCCGGCCCAGTACATGGTCTGGTCGGCGTCGTCTGCGAATGCGGCGTGGCGGTTGTTAAAGCAGGTATCGATCTGCTTGAATTTTTTCGTAGCCGGATCGTAATAGCCCAACTGGCGCTGCGACAATTTGTTGAGCGGAAAATATTTGGTGTACTTGTTGTCCGCGCCCTCCAGGCAGAAGGCGGGCGGTTTTTGCTGGGAGCGCCAGGCGTAGGCGATCCAGACGCGGCCTTTGCGGTCCACATTTTTCACGTGCGACCCGCCGCGCTCGTCCCAGATGAGCTCGTCGCCGAAGTAGAGGGACGGGCGCTCCATCGACTGCGTCATCTTACGCAGCTCATCGGGATCGCGGAACGGGAGATGAATGCTCTCGACGGTGTTGAGTTTCGGATCGAGCTTCATAATCGCGTTATTGTTAAAATCGTTACCCCAGACCGGGCCGTAGCCGTTCACCGTGGGGTCGCGCTCGTCGGTCGCATACAGGTCGTGCATGAACGTGGTGGGCGTGCCGACGTCCCAAAGCGTGACGACAATGTTGCGCTCGATCCCGGCGGGACGCGGCGGCGACGGCGGGACTTCTCCTCGAGCGATGCGGTCGGTCCAATCGGCAAACAGGGACAACGGGCGGTCGTGGCCCAGACTGTCGATGGAATTCAGATGTCCCGCGCCGAGTTGGCCCATACGAATGCGCTGGTTCCATTTTTCCGCGGTGGTATCGTAGGCACCGAGGACGGGCGAAATTTCGCGCGTGGCTTTGGTTCCCATCTGGTGGCATAGGCCGTTGCAGTTCTTGACCGCGGCCACCCATTCGGCCTGAGTGTGTATCACGTGCGGCGTGGGCACCGCCCCCTCTGCCCCGGCGGCAACTCTTCCGCTACCTGTTACGGGAATGGAAGTAACCGTCATCGGGAAGTCGCTCTTCGGCGGGACTTGCAGCAGGGAGAACCAATAGTTGGCCGGATAATATTCCGCCGCTGCCCTGGCGTTTGGAGCGATTAAGGCCGTCAGGGCGAGATGCTGCCCCGGCATCACTTGAGACACGGTGGGGCCGTCCACCAGGCCATAACCCCGGACCCACACTTTGTAAGACGCTTTCGGCAAACCCGGAATCAGGTAGCGACCCTGTCCGTCGGTAACAACGATCTTGCGATACTTGGTGGGCAGGTCGTTTGTTTCGGCGATCACCCACACTCCTGCTTCAGGTCCCATCGTGCTGGTGACGACGCCACCGATATCATCAGCGCCGGTGGCAACGCTGTTTGCTTGCGTCTGCGGTGAGGCCGCCGCGGCCGGGTCTGGACTCGCCTCCATGCGGGAGAAACCCGCCGTTAGCGCGGTCAAGACGCCAGCCAAAAAGATGACGGGCAACGGGCGTTGCATCCACGTTTTCACCATCGCGGTTCTCCTCCATGGAGCGAAGCGAATACTTTCGTACTCGTTAACATTTCAGTCTCGATTTCGCGATTAGGCCCACTGATACACCAGGAGACGTTCCGGACTAACCAGAGAATTTTTTCGCCGGCACATTTGCAACTCGAAAAATCGTTGCTCGGATTCACGTAACCATGTAACGGCTTTGAACCCCGGCAGGTTTCTGAAATCCGAAAAGAATTCCCAATTGAGTTGAATTACAGGAAGACAAATTGCGGGAGAGCCGCAAACAAACGCAGCTTCAGCGGCAAAAGCCGAATGGATAGCCGGACATAACGGACGGGCTGAAGCCCGGCCCTCCGGGGCGAGCCTGGAAAAATCTGGAGTCGCCGCGCCGCGCGAACAATTTGCGAATTCGTAGTGCAAAGCACGGAAAATGTTTCGCAATTCCAAAGATTCTCTGCGAACTAAGGTTTCAACTCCAGCACGCTTGCCGGATTGGTCTTTGCCATCATGTTGATTTCCGCGACGGTGAAGCCCTGATCGTGCAGGGCGTGCATGAACCGTAGCAGCGCTTCGGGATGGCGGTAGTGAGGCATCTCGGGCTCGGGCTCGCCGAAATCGGTGCCGAGGATGACATGCTCCGGGCCGGCGGCGCGAATGCTGGCGGCATATTCGGCAAGGCTTCGTTGAGGATGGTTTCCGATGACGGCAAGATAGACGAACTCCAGATAGGCGCCATCGGCAAC
>Ga0265316_10001362_pt1 | contig 26314 bp, 21 predicted proteins | sample 4522metaG_FD_202092 | JGI IMG/M metagenome (GOLD analysis project Ga0265316, IMG submission 202092) | Rhizosphere microbial communities from Carex aquatilis grown in University of Washington, Seatle, WA, United States - 4-5-22 metaG | ecosystem: Host-associated > Plants > Roots > Rhizosphere >... | reverse complement strand
CCCTGTGCCTTGACCACATGCTGGAGAACACCGACCCGAGGTTCAACTATGTCCCTTATGTCGGCGTCACCCTGGGTGAAGAGCGCCCCCACTTCGTCCATCATCGCCTGGACATGACCGAGGTCCTTCCCTATTCGATCTACGGCATGGTGATTGCGCGGGACATCACCGGCAGCACCAAGGGAATGGAGATCCAGGCCGCGCAGAGGAAGCTGTACCTCAGCTCTTTCAACGAGATGGACGGCATGATCCATGCGCCGCGCACGCCATGGGCGGACACCTACCCCCTGGCTCTCTGGGAACAGACCCGGGCCCTGTATGCGCTTGTCTACTGGTTTCTGGACGATGAGGACGAGAGGCTCCTTCAGCGGATTCATGCGCTTGTGGACGGCTTGTTCGCCATCTCGCGCCAGGAGGGAAAGGAGCGCGTGTTTCCCATCGAGCTCATCCGCGGCCCCTGGACAGGCGGCGAGTACGGGGTCGGTTCCCTGATCGATCCCCTGGTCAAGGTGTACGAGCTCACCGGCAGCCCGCGCGCGCTGCAGCTTGCCGAGGGGCTCACCCGCTTCATGCTGAATCCGAAGAACGGCTATTTCCCGGAGTCCGGGAAGTGGTATTCCTACCTTCGCACCGTGGTGTCGGTGATCAACGGCTTCTCCCGTCTTGCCGCACTGACCTCGGATCCGGAGCTGGTGCGGCGCGCGACGGCCATCCATGACCAGGCCGTGTCGTACTACACCGCCTTCGGCAGCGGTCCGTGCATGGAGCCTGCCTGCACGAACATGGAGCTCACGCAGAGCGCGCTCTCCCTCATCCGCCTGGGCCACGACGAGCACTGGGACATGATCGACAGCTGGGCCCGCAACCAGACTGCCGAGGCCCAGTTCCTGGACACCTCGGAGTGGGTGAAGCAGAAGGCCGCGAAGGGACGGATACTGGACAAGGAGCAGTGGATGTACGAAAGCGCCTCTCCGCAGGACGTCATTCTTCCGTTCGACGATTACCGTGACGTGGTTCGGCGGAGCGTGGGCGGCTTCCTGTGGACCGATGCCCATGAACACCTTTTCGTGCCCGGCTCGCTGATGCTCTGCTGTTCGGCGCACGCCATGAGGACATTCCACCTGGTGTGGCAGAACGCCATCACGGAGGACATGGGCGGATTGAAGATCAATCTCCATCAGACCATGGAGAACGGCCTTGGGGAGCTCGTGAGCTACGAGCCATGGGCGGGAAGGACCACCGTGGTCCCCCGAAAGGACACGCGTCTTTCGATTCGCATACCCGGGTATGCGAGGAGCAGGGACGTGAAAGGCTCGGCTGCCGGCGCCTCCCGCCCCCTCACCGTGAGCGGAGGGTACGCTGACTTCGGCCGGGTAAAAGCCGGAGAGGAATGCACGTTCGAGTATGACCTTGCTCCGCGGACAACGGAAGAGAAGCAGCTCGTCTTCCAGAACCGTGAATGCGACAAGCAGGTCGGAGCCACCCCTTACCAGGCCAGGTGGCGCGGCAACACGGTTGTCGAGCTGAAGCCCGAGTCGAAAGAGGAGAAGCGGATGTACAAGAGAAAGCAGCTCGACTCCGACTCGGTGAGGCTGGCAAAGGTGAGGCATTTCCTGACTCGCAAGGACATCCGCTGGTGATTACAGCGGCCTGACTTACGCATGAAAGTAAATGCAGTAAGAATACATAATAATCAAACTTGACATGATAACTTGGGCGAGTTACGCTCGCGGCGGAGGAGCAACGTATGGCCAGGCCCCGACTATCTATTCTCATGCTCCTTATTCCGTTCGCGATATTTTTCCTGAGCTTCACTGTGCCGCTGATCTGGGGCATGGCTCAATCTCTTTACAACAGCAAGGGCGTGTTCGTCGGGTTCGGCAACTACCTCCGGGCGTTCAAGGACGCCAGTTTCTGGAGCTCCATCACCTTCACATTCATCTACGCAGGGGCCTCGACCGGCCTCATGGTTGTGTTCGGGTATTTCATCGCCCTCTTCATCAACCAGCTTGGACGCGGAGAGGCCGTTGCCAAGACCGTCATGCTGATACCGTGGGCCATCTCACTGACTGCCTGGGGCCTCATGATGCAGACCGTCACCAGCCAGGACTTCGGCATCCTCAATGACCTCCTTCTGAGGATGCACCTGATCAGGTCGCGCATCTCCTGGCTGGGCGTGGAATCCATGGCGCGCCCAATGGTGATTGCTTCCCGGGTCGTGAAGGAAGTCTGGTTCGCCACGCTCCTCTTCCTGGTGGCCCGCCAGACCCTCCCCGTCGAGCTGTACGAGGAAGCCAAGGTGAGCGGGGCCAACCCGTGGCAGGTGCTGTGGAGGATCACCACCCCCCTGATGAGCACCTCCGCGCTGTACACCATCACCATCGTCTTGATCTTCTCCCTGCAGGAGTTCGACATGATCTATGCCCTCACCCGGGGGGGGCCGGGATTCTCCACGGAGACGGCCGCGTTGAGCATCTATCGGTGGGGAATCCTCTTCGGCAAATACGAGCTGGGGACCGCCTATACGACCATCTGGAGCGTGTTCGTGTCCCTCCTCGTCGTCGTAATCCTTGGGAGAGTCCTGATCCGCAACATCGACAGAAGGGCGTGAGGAGCAGCATATGAGCACCACGGTGATGAAAGAGCCCTATCTCTTCCGGCGGCCCCGCAGGTTCAAATGGAGCACCGTACTCAAGATCCTGGGGACGCTGATCGTGATTCTCGGGACGATGTGGCCGCTGTACTGGATTGCCAACGTCTCCCTGCTGCCGGAAACCCAGGTCTTCAAGGCCAAGCCCCACTATTTCCCGCCCCTGGACCTCATCAGCATAAAGGCCTATGTCCGGATCTTCGCCGAGTTCACCATCGGCCGGTACCTGTTCAATTCGTTCTTCATCTGCACCATCGCCACGGCGGTGACGCTCGCGTTCAGCTTTTCCATGGCCTACTACCTGGCCAAGTTCACGTTCCGGTTCAAGCGATTCTTCTTCTATTTCATCATCTGGTCGCTCTCCCTGCCGTGGGTGGTGTATGTCCTGCCGATCTTCAGGATCGTCGACTTCTTCCACCTCTTCGACACCCATATCCTCATGATCATGCTCTTCGGGTTCAGCGGCATTCCGATGTTCGCGTGGTTCGCCCTGCCCTACCTGCAGGACTTCCCCGACGAGATGATCGACGCCGCGCGCATCGACGGGGCGAGCGAGCTGGCGATCCTCATGCGGATCGTGGCCCCCGCATTGAATAACGTGGTCATTGCCCTGTTCCTGATTCGTTTCATCTTCGCGTACAACTCCCTGCTGTATCCGCTGATCTTCAGCGTGGACAAGGCGAAGATGATCATGCCGGTGATTCTCGACTTCCCCACCCCGTACGAGATGCCGTTCGCCAAGATGTCCGCGGGCGGGATCATATCGGTCGTGCCGATCATCCTGCTGGTCATCATCTTCCAGCGCTACATCGTGAGCGGGCTGACCGGGCGGACCCTGAAATAGACGGGGGGGGAAGGCGACGAAAGGAGGCGTGGCGGAGAAAACGGAGATTCGCCGTCTCGACGTGTTTCGATTCGAAGCAGTGCACGCAAGGGGAAAGGAGTACATATGAAGAGATTGCTTCTCGTTCTTCTCGTCCTGTCGATTGCGGCGTTCGCATTCGGACAGGCCAAAGCGACAGTGGTGTTCTATACTCCCACGTGGGGTGACGCCCAGATCAAGGCCATCGTGGACAAGTGGGCGCCCGAGCACCCGAACGTCAAGATCGACCTCGTGAAAGGCCCCTCTGTATGGGCGGACCACGTGGCCAAGAGCCAGCTGTGGATGAGCACGAAATACTCGGGTGTGGATGCCGAGTACCAGGATGACGTGTTCTCCCTCGACATGTCCGCCTACGGCGTGGCGGAAGACCTGTGGCCCTACATGTCCCAGGCCCAGAAGGATGACATGACGGACATTCAGCTCCAGTACAAGAAGACCTGGGGCGGCATGTACCGCGTCTCCTGGTGGCAGGGCATGAGCTACACGTACTACAACAAGAAGCTGTTCAAGGACGCGGGCCTCGCTGTCCCGACGACCTGGGACCAGTTCCTGTCCACGGCGGTCAAGATGACCAAGAGCACGGCCGGCAACGGGGAGATCGACCAGTTCGGCTACGTGGCCACGGGTGAAGAGGGGGCATTTGCCCACAGCTGGTGGGAGTTCCTCTACCAGGCCGGTGGAGACGAGCAGAAGGTCGCTCCGGGCGGGGTAGTGGATCCCAAGGCACGGCAGGCCTTCGACTTCATGAAGACCGTGTTCGCAAAGGCGGCGCCCAAGGACCAGCCTGCCATCCAGTACAACCAGTCCCGCGCCTACATGCTGGAAGGCAAAGTGGCGATGCAGCGCGACTGGGCTGACACGGGCAACATGGCCATCCAGGCGAACAAGCTGGACGAGGTCGGCGTGATGAACTTCCCGGCAGGCCCGGCGGGCCCCTACGGGATCGCGCACGGCTGGGGTGTCCTGATAAACAAGTACGGTGACAACTTCAAGAAGAACAAGCAGGCCGTCATCGACTTCGTTCTGTTCATGATGAGACCGGATGTGCACGAGATCACCGCCTCCGCGGAGCTTCCGGCCTTCAAGTCCACCTACGCGGACGCTGCGTTCATGGCGAAGCTGTACAAGACCAACCCCATGTCGCAGGTGGCCGGCGGATGGTGGAAGTGGCGCAGGACCCGGCAGTTCCCGCCCCGGCACGGAGCGGAGTACATGAACGGCCAGGGCAAGCTCGCCATCCAGGGCGTGTTCGGCGGGACTGTGTCAACGGACCAGACCCTCATCAACATGCAGAACCTGATCGATTCGCTGAAGGACTAGAGCTGCACGTCACAGCGCGCACCGCGCGCTGCACATGAGACAAATGGCGCCGGGGCCGGCCTCGGCGCCTTTCTTGATCGAGGAATAATCCCGCCGCTGCAGCTACACGATCGACTAGGCATGGACGGATGAAGACGGCTCCGTGTGGCAGCGTGTTCTGGCCAAGCGGGGCGACGTTCCGTATGACTCGACAAAGACGATCTTCCCGTTCTATTATCTGATGAAAATCAACCCTGCCAACGACACGTTGGAAGTGCAGTATTCGATGTCCGGCGGATTCCCGAAGGCGTTCAAGAGCAGGCCCGGCGACGGGCAGCACAAGATCTACTACAGGAAACAGTGACACAGGGAGGCGTGCAAATGTCCAGTACGGTGTTTTTCGGTTCTCCCCGCCAGGCCCGGCTCGATGCAAAGGAAACCCTGCCTGCGAAGCTCGACCTGATCCTCGAGCGGCTCAAACTGCGGGATCGCGTCAAGGACGAGACCGTTGTGATCAAGATGCACACGGGAACCAAGATCGGCTACTCGACGGTGCACCCGGTTTTCGTGCGCAAGGTCGTGCAGGCAATCAAGGAAGGCGGGGGCCGGCCATACATCGCAGACGTGACCTGGGACGCCAAGGGCGCGGAGGAGCGCGGCTACTCCTCGGAGACCCTGGGCTGCCCGGTGTACGCCGCGGCCGGGCCGGACGACAAGTACTTCTACGAGCACGAGCGGCCCTTCAAGAACATAAAGAAGTGGCAGGTGGCCGGAATGATCCAGGACGCGACGTTCCTGGTCAACCTTGCGCACGCAAAAGGTCATCCAAGCTGCGGGTACGGCGGGGTGTTCAAGAACCTGGCACTGGGCTGCATGGCAGGTCCCACGCGAAGCGCCATGCACGACACAATGCACTTCGATCGCTACTGGTTCGCCGACAAGTGCCCTGACGAGGCAGCCAGGAAGCGCATCATCGCCTCGTGCCCGCACGCGGCGATCGTTGAGGACAAGGACAACCCCCGGGAGCTTCACCTGCACCCCGAGGAGTGCAACCAGTGCGGGCGCTGCCTGAAGGCGGCGCCTCCCGGCAGCCTGAAGATCGACAAGGTGAACTTCCATGCCTTTCAGGAGGCGCTTGCAATCAGCACGAGCCTTTCGCTGGGGACCTTTGCACCGGGGAAGGCCGCGCACATCATCATTGCCAACCAGATGACACCGGTCTGCGACTGCTTCGGGTTCACCAGCATGCCCATCCTGCCGGATGCGGGGATCTTCGGGTCGGACGATATCGTGGCGTGTGAGCAGGCCGTCCTGGACGCCACCGGCCGCCTTCGCTTGATCGAGGAAAACCTCCCGACTGCCATGGAGGTCCACACGCGTGAAGGGCACCCGTTCCGCTGGCTGCACGGCCCCTACAAGGACCCCTTCCTGGTGGTGGACTACGGTGAGAAGCTGGGGCTGGGCACGCGGAAGTATGAGCTGGTGGACGTGCTGCCGGTAGAGAAGATCGAGCGCGCGCCGATAACCTATATTTCGGCGCGATAGGCGCGGGCCGACGACGTACCGCGTTCGCGCGGAACGCGTACTCGGCTCTCTATTGCTTGAGCGACGCCATGTCGATGACGAACCGGTACTTCACGTCGTTCTTGAGAAGCCTGTCATAGGCGACGTCGATCTGCTGAATCCGGATCATCTCGACTTCGCACGCAATGCCGTGGCCTGCGCAGAAGTCGAGCATCTCCTGGGTCTCCCTGATGCCCCCGATGGTGGAGCCGGCCACACAGCGCCGCTTCCCCGTGAGGGCCTGTATCGAAACGGGAAGCGGGTCGGCCGGCAGGCCGACCTGCACCAGCGTGGCATCCACCTTGAGGAGCTCGACGTACGCGCTTATGTCGTGCTGCGCGGCCACGGTATCCAGGATCAGGTCGAAGCGGTTCTCGTTCCGCTTCATGTCGGCAGCGATCGTGGACACCACCACCTCGTGCGCTCCCAGCCGCACCGCGTCCGCCTTTTTTCCGGCTGACGTGGTGAACACCACGACCTCCGCTCCCAGCGCATGGGCTATCTTGACCCCCATGTGACCCAGTCCGCCGAGTCCCACTACGCCGACCCTCTGGCCCTTGCCCGCCTTCCAGTGCCGCAGCGGTGAATACGTAGTGATCCCTGCGCAGAGGAGCGGCGCGGCAGCGGACGGATCCAGCTTGCCGGGAATGCGCAGCACGAATGCTTCCTCCACCACGATCCGTTCGGAATAGCCTCCGTAGGTCATTCCCCCGAAACGCTTATCCTGGGTGTTATATGTCCAGGTCGGGCCGTTTTCACAGTACTGCTCCAAGCCCTGCCGGCAGCTCGAGCATGTCCGGCATGAATACACCATGCAGCCGACGCCGACCATGTCTCCGACCTTCAGCTTTCTCACCTTTCCGCCGATCTTCACCACTCTGCCGAGGATCTCATGTCCGGGAACCACGGGGTAGGTCGTCCCACGCCAGTCGTTGCGCGCCTGGTGCAGGTCGGTATGGCAGACCCCGCAATAGAGGATGTCGATCTGCACATCGGTCGGACCTGGCTCCCGGCGTTCGATGCTGAATGGACTGAGAGGGGATTTAGCGCTATGGGCTGCATACGCGCGAGTGGATGTCATGGATACCTCCCTGGACCGTTGTTGAATGTAAAGATACTCACCCATTGGCTGGACAGGCCATCAATGTTTTGTCACTATGTTGTACAAATGACGAGCATAACCATTATTGGCGCGGGAAGCGCGGCATTCTCCCTGGCGCTCACCAGGGACCTCTGCGCCACCCCGGGGCTGTGGGGAAGCACCGTCACGCTGATGGACATCTCGCCTGGCAGGCTGGAAATCGCGAAAACCATGGTCGAGCAATATCGAAAGGAAGCAGGCGCGGAGCTCACGATCCGGGGAACCACCGACAGGCGGGCGGCCCTGAAAGGGGCTGACTTCGTCATCTGCTGCGTGAAGATCGGGGGCTATGGTCCACTCGAAGCCGAGCGTGCGCTGGCGGAGAAGCACGGCTATTACCGGGGAATCGGCGACAGGGTGTCCTGCTATTACGGCGGCGTAGGCGCCTATCACCAGCTCAAGTTCTTCCTCGACCTGGCACGTGACATGGAAGCAGTTTGTCCTGACGCGCTGCTCATCGAGACGGCGAATCCGGTCTTCGAGGGAGCCACGCTTCTCACCCGGCACACGAAGATCCGGACCGTGGGTATCTGTCATGGCCATATGGGATGGAAGCGCCTCGCCGAGGTGCTCGGGCTGGAGGAAAAGCGCGTCTCGGTCCAGGTGGCCGGGCTCAATCACTGCGTGTGGCTGACCCGTTTCACTGTGGACGGCCGCGACGCGTATCCCCTGATCGACCGGTGGATCCAGGAGGACGCCGAGCGCTTCTGGGCCAGCCCTGAGTACCGCGACGCCGAGTTCCCCTGGCTCATTGAGCAGATCTCTCCCGGCGCGGTGGACGCCTACAGGCTCTACGGCCTTTTCCCGATAGGCGATGCAACGCGAAGCGCCTCTCCCTGGTGGCACCACACCGACCTGGACGAAAAGCGGAAGTGGTACGGGAGGGACGGCGGCTTCGACTCGGAGACAGGCTGGAGCGCGTATCTATCGAAATGCAGGCGCGCCATCACCGATATCGAACACGCGGCGCGCGCGAAGGACATCCCGCTGCTTACGCGCTACCCCCCCGGCCACAGCGGCGAGCAGCACATCCCCCTCATTGACGCCATGATCAACGGCAGGGAGCTGATCCTCGAGCTGAACATTCCCAACCGGGGAGCCGTACCCGGCATCGCGGATGACGTGGTCGTGGAGATTCCCGCCCTGGTGACCGCGGGCGGACCGCAGGGAGTGATGGTCGGGACGCTTCCCTCCCGGCTCATGGACAACGTGATTCTGCCCCGTGTGTTGAGGATGGAGAGCATCGTGGATGCGTTCATGGCAGGAGACCGGACGGCACTGGTGCTCCAGCTCATGGACGATCACCGCACGGGCTCGTTCGCGCAGGCGCAGGGAATGATCGATGCGCTCCTGTCGCAGCCGTGGAACACGGAGGCGGCGGCGCACTACCGCGCGCAGCGGTGACCTGGCTCTACCTGCCAGGGTGGCATGATTGATCTGCCGGCCTTCCTTCAAAGGTCCGCGTGAGGCCCCCTGCGGCAGTCAGCGTTTCTTTTCTCCGGACCCCAGCCCGCGAACGAGGGCGATTTCTCCTGGGGGCAGAGGTATGGACCTTACCAAGGCACCGATAGTGCCGAAGATCAGCATGGAGAAAGTGAAGAAGACAGTGGATTTCATAGGTCGCACGCGGCCGAAAGGCTATCACGAAAAGAGGGTGTTTCCTAACAGCCCGCTGACGAAAGGGTACCTGCCGGCCCTCCGGCACGGTACCGCGTCCGCGCGGAACGCGTACTCGCGTACTCCGTGCATTCCATTTTCTGTATTCATGAGTATATTCGTCCTCGATGAGAACTCAGAGTCAGCTCCTGCACAGCAGGACGCGGGTGAAATCGCGTTATGCCCTTCTTCCGCTGGAAGGAATCCCCTACTCGCGGTTGCCTGAGTGGCCGCAGGCGCAGGTGCGCGTGCTGGCCGGGCCTGCGCTCGGCGCAGGATTTGCCGAATACATGCTGGACCTGGCGCCGGGCCAGACCGGCGCGCACCCCGCGGACGGACAGATCGAGTTTTTCATGTACGTGCTCTCCGGCAGCCTCACCCTCACAATAGGAGGAAAGAGTCATACCCTGGCCACCGGCGGCTGCGCGCTCATTCCGCCGGACAAGGGCTTCACGGCCGCTGCCATCGCGCAGACCTCCCTGCTCCTCCTGCGGAAACGCTACGAGCCGGCGCCCGGCGTCCCGATGTATTCCGCGGTGGTGGGAAACGAAAAGAATGCAAAAGGCCAGGTGTATTACGATGACCCCGGCGCGCTCCTGCAGGTGCTGATCCCGGATGAAACCGCTTTCGACATCGCCATGAATATCTTCACATTCGAGGTGGGACACAGCCTGCCGATCACAGAGACGCACGTCATGGAGCACGGCCTGTACGTTCTCCAGGGCAAGGGCACCTACTTCCTGGATGACGCCTGGATGGAGGTCGAAGCCACTGACTTCATCTGGATGGGCCCCTTCTGCCCGCAGAGCTATTACGCCACGGGCCCGGTTGCCTCCAGATACATCTATTATAAGAACGTCAACCGAGAGATCCCCCTGTGAGGTGAATAAATGGAAAACACCGAAAAGATCTATCGCGATGCAGACGTGGACATGACCATTCTCAAGGGCCGGACAATCGGCGTCATCGGGTACGGCATCCAGGGCAAAGCGCAGGCTGCCAACGCCCGGGACAGCGGCTGCACGGTGATCGTCGGGGCCCGGCCCGCAGAGGAGAGCCCTTCGCGCGCGCAGGCGCAGGCGGACGGGTTTTCCGTGATGAGCGTCTCGGAGGCGGCAAAGAAAGCAGACATCCTCCTGATCGAGCTGGCTGACCCCGCTCAGCCAGCCGTGTACAGGAAGGAAATCGCGCCCCATCTCAGGCCTGGCCAGACGCTCTGCTTCTGTCACGGCTTCAACGTGCTCTACGGCGCCATTCGTCCGCCTGAGAACGTGAACACCGTGCTGTTCGTCCCCAATGCCCCCGGCGCACTCGTGCGGGAGAAGTACAAGAAGGGTGAAGGAGTCTACGGCTGCGTGAGCGTCGAGCATGATGCCACCGGCAACGCCAGGGAGATCGCCCTTGCAATTGCCAAGGCTGTCGGGTCCACGCGGGCAGGCGTGGTGGAGCTTTCATTCCAGCACGAGACGGAAGGGGACAACTTCGAGGAGCAGATCCTTTATGGAGGGGCAATCCAGCTCATGCGGACCTGCTTCCAGGTGATGGTGGACAACGGCTATTCACCGAGCTTTGCCTACGCAAAAGCCGTGCGCTCTCTGCGAAGCGTGCTGGATGTGATGGACGAAAACGGGGTGGAGAATTACCTCACCGGCAGGTGCAGCCGCACCTGCGAGTTCGCGGTGCGCACCCGGGGGCCGCGCGTGATCAACGAGGAGGCGGTACGCCGGATCTTCAAGGAAACCGAGCAGGGGTCGTTTGCGAGGGACTGGATGCAGGAGTGGGAGCTGGGCATGCCCCAGATCCACCGGCTGCGGCGCACTGCCGCGGAAAGTACTTTCGAGAAGACCGGGGCAGCGTGGCGGAAGGATTTCGGAAAGTGAGGCATGCGCGCGCAAGCGGCATCCAGGTGGAGGGCCATCGCCTGGCCCGGGACATCGAGGCGATTGCCGCGTTTTCTGAAGTTGACCCGCAGATCGGATTCAGCCGGCCGACCTTCTCACCGTCCTGGCGCCGCGCACGGGACTACGTCGCAGAGGAGGCTCAGAAGGCAGGATGTGCCGTGCGCGTCGACGCCGCGGGCAATCTTCACGCACGGCCCTCCGCGCTGGGGTGGCAGGAGAAGGCGTGGTTGTGCGGCTCCCACGTTGACTCGGTGCCCACCGGCGGACGGTTCGACGGGGTGACGGGAGTCGCGGTGGCCCTGGAAGTTCTCCGCGCCGCGCCCGACGCGCCCATGGAGCTGATCGTGTTTGCCGAGGAAGAGGGAACCACGTTCAATCTGGGCATGCTGGGCAGCCGCGCATGGGCCGGCACGAGCAGCGCCGAGCAGCTCCGCGCGCTGCGCAACAACGCGGGCCTGGACTACCTGGCGGCGGGCGCGGCGCACGGCGTAGACCCCGCGCGGCTGGACACGGATCGTTTTCATCCGGCGGCATATCACGGGCTGATTGAAGCGCACGTGGAACAGGGGCCGGCTCTCTGGAACGCGGGGGTGCCCGTGGCCGTGGTGACTGCCATTGCAGGGCGCCGCCAGTACTCATGCGCGCTCACCGGAGAAGCCAATCATGCAGGGGCAACCGCAATGACGGACAGGCATGACGCGCTCACCGGGGCCGCGCAGGCGGTGACTGCACTGGAAGCCCTGGGCCGGGCCCTGGACAAGACCGGCGGACACACGGTTGTCACGGTGGGCCGCCTGGACGTGCAGCCCAACGCGGTGAACGTGATCCCCGGCAGAGTTGGTTTCACCATCGACTTTCGAGCCCGGTCCAACGAGGCGCTGGCGGACGGGGACCTGCAGGTGCGGGAGCTTATGCAGGAGATTGCCCGGTCACGGGAGCTTGCCCTCGAGCTTTCCTCCACGGAAGAGCTGCCCGCCGTCCCGCTGGACCCCGGTGTGTGCGAGCGCCTTCGGGAGGCCGCGTGGCGCCTGGAGCTGGAGCTGCCGGAAACCGTCAGCGGCGCCCTCCATGACAGCGCGATACTGGCACCCCTGCTTCCGGCAGCCATGCTTTTCATTGCCAGCCGCGGGGGCATAAGCCACAACCCCGGGGAGTTCAGCCGCATCGACGACATTGCGTGCGCGGCGCGCATCGTGGCGGAGGCGGTATGCCGGTGAGGGCAAGGACAACGCTTGCAGAGCTCAACGCTGCGGACGAAGCAGGGTTCGTGGCAGTGTGCGGGCCGCTGTTCGAGCATTCGCCGTGGATCGCGGCGCGCACGTGGCAGCGCCGGCCCTTTCCAACCCTGACGGCACTTCACCAGGAGCTCGTGGCCACGGTACGCCAGGCCGCGCGGCAGGAGCAGCTTACCCTCATCTCCGCGCACCCCGACCTGGTGGGCAGGCTTGCCAGGGAGGGAAAGCTTTCCCATCATTCCGCTGCCGAGCAGGCTGCGGCCGGCTTGAACGAGCTGTCTGTGAGCGAGATCGCCCTGTTCGAGAAATGCAACCGGGAGTACAGGGAGAAATTCGATCTGCCGTTCATCATCTGCGCGCGGGAAAACAGGAAAGAGGCAATCCTGGCCGCGTTCCCTGAGAGGCTGGCACATACACGGGAGCAGGAGATTGCCGCGGCGCTTGTTGAAATCGGCAAGATCGCACGATTCCGCCTGCGTGATGCGGTGGCGGAGGGCTGAGCAATGGCGCGTCTTGCAGACAACAGCTACGGCAAGAGCCGGGTGAGGTTGACCAAGGTGGTCCGCGCAGGAGAAACGCACAGTCTCCTGGAGCTCACGGTCCAGATCGCGCTGGGCGGCGGGTTCGAACGCATCTACACGCATGGCGACAATTCCCCGTGCATCCCCACTGACACAATGAAGAACACCGTGTATGCGCTGGCACGGCGCACCAGTTTCGACTGCGCGGAGGATTTCGCTCGGATCCTGGCAGCGCACTTCCTGGAAAGCTTCAGCCACGTGGATTGGGCCGAGATCTCCATCGAGCAGGCACTATGGTCGCGCATAGAAGTGGATGGCACGCCGCATGCGCACGCTTTCCAGAGGGCCGGTTCCGCAACACGCACCGCTTTTGTGCGCGAAAAGCGCGGGGGCGCGCCGTTCATCCGGGGCGGGCTTACCGGCCTGGATGTGATCAAGACGACGCGATCGGGTTTCGACGGATTCCTCAAGGACCAGTACACCACCCTGCCGGAGACCACGGACCGGATCCTCGCCACGATTGTCGATGCCTCGTGGGACTATGGCAAACGCCCGGCAGACTACAACGCTTTGTTCGAGACCGCCCGGCAGACGATCCTGGAAGCATTTGCCACGCATGACAGTCGAAGCGTCCAGCAGACCCTCTATGCCATGGGAGAAATCCTGATGGCCCGGGTGCCGGAGATCGATTCGGTCAGCTTCACCATGCCCAACCAGCACCGCATCCTTGTGAACCTCCAGCCCTTCGGCCTTTCGAACGAGAATGAGATCTTCACGGCAACGAGCGAACCCTACGGTCTGATCAAAGGGACCGTCACGAGGGAGTGAGCAAATGGGCAGACTGAGCACGCACGTCCTGGACGTGGCAAGCGGCGTACCGGCTGCCGGCATGAGGATCGATCTCCTGCGCGGCGCAGCGGCGGCAGCGGTGACGTTGAAGTCCCTTGTGGCCAACACGGACGGCCGGGTGGACGGCCCCCTGCTGGCGGGACCCGAGCTTTCCCCGGGGACCTACCAGCTCGTTTTCCACGTGGGGTCATATTTCCGCGGACGCGGTCACCCGGACGCGGGCAAATTCTTGGACCTGGTCCCGGTCGTCTTCATCGTGAGCGAGGGAGAGGGAACGTACCACGTGCCCCTGCTGGTCTCCCCCTGGTCGTACTCGACCTACAGAGGAAGCTGAGTCATGGCGCTCGACCTCGTGATCCGCAATGCGCTCGTCGTGGGAGCGTCGGGCCCGGTCCCGCTGTGCATCGGGATACGCGACGGGCTTATCGCCGAGCTTGCCCCGGAGATTTCAGAGAGCGCAAAGGAGACGATAGACGCGCGCGGCCTGCACGTCTTCCCCGGCGTGATCGATGCCCACGTCCATTTCAATGAGCCGGGCCGGGCTGACTGGGAAGGCATTGCCACCGGGTCTGCGGCCCTGGCTGCAGGGGGCGGCACCTGCTTCATCGACATGCCGCTCAACTCCTCTCCCCCGACTCTGGATGCCCCGTCATTCGAGCTGAAGCTCGCCGCTGCCCGGGCTTCGGCGCGAACCGATTTCGCCCTGTGGGGAGGGCTCACACCGGACAACCTCGACCACCTCGAAGCGCTCGCCGAGCACGGCGTGGTGGGGTTCAAGGCCTTCATGTCTTCAAGCGGCATCAGCGATTTTCGCGCCTGTGACGATGAGTCCCTCTATCGCGGCATGCGGACAGCGGCGCGTCTCGGCCTTCCCGTGGCCGTGCACGCGGAGAACGATGGAATGACGCGCGCGCGCGCCGAGATGGCGCGGGCGGCCGGGCGCACATCAGTTCGCGACTACCTTGATTCCAGGCCGATTCACGCCGAAGCGGAGGCCATTTCCCGCGCCCTCCTCTTTGCCGAGGAGACCGGATGCGCCCTGCATGTCGTGCACACGAGCTCGGCGCGCGGCGTGGAGCTCGTCCGTCAGGCCGCAGACGCCGGTCTGTGCGACGCGACATGCGAGACCTGCCCGCACTACCTGTTCCTGTCGGACGAGGACGTGGAGAAGCTGGGCGCTCCGGCAAAATGCTCCCCTCCGATCCGCAGCAACCAGGAGCGGGAAAGGCTCCTTGGTGAAGTGGTTGCGGGCCGGGTGGATACGATCGGCTCGGATCATTCTCCCTCGCCGCCTGACATGAAGAACAAATCCACCGGGCACGGTGGCGCATCCAGAGACTTCTTTGCCGTCTGGGGCGGTATCAGCGGGATACAGACAACCCTCCGGGCGCTCCTGACCCTCGGCCTGTCTCCTTCACTGATCGGGAAGCTTCTCTCCTCCAACGTGGCGAACCGGTTCAGGCTGCCCCACAAGGGCGGCATACGGGTGGGCGTGGACGCCGACCTCGCGCTCGTGGATCTCTCCGTTGCCCCTGTGCTCAAGGCTGACGAGCTGCTGTACCGCCACCGCATGAGCCCGTATATCGGCCGCGCGCTGAAAGGCGCTGTCCGCCGAACGCTTCTGCGCGGGCGCGCCGTGGCGGTTGACGGCGCCGCGGTCGGGGAACCGTCGGGGCGATTCCTGAGGCCGTCGTCTTAGCCGGCCAGGTCTGGCGTGCGCGGGACAGACTCCGCGTACGTTCGTTTTCGCCTCTCGACGGCCTCGCGCCAATATGGCCGCCGCCCCCCATCTGTACCAGCACGGCCTTAAACGATACATTCGAATACATGGGGGATAACATCGGAGACGCACAGGAATCCGGGCAGCGCGTCGAGATCCGGCTTCCCGTCAGGCACAATCCCGTACTGCAGAAAGTCATCGAACGGGTCAACGCTGATGAAGAGCTCTACGCCCTGTGGACCGTCATGAATGTCAACGCGGTGACGCGGCTGGGCATGACGGATCACGGCCCCATCCACTTCCAGATCGTGTCCAATATCGCGCTGAAGATGCTTCGACAGCTCCTGGAGCGCGGCGTGGTGCCCAACATCGTGAAGGACTACGGCATGACGAATGACGACGCGGAGGTCGTTGTCGTGCTGGGCGCGCTTCTCCACGATCTTGGCATGTCCATTCAGCGGGCGGATCACGAGCAGTACAGCCTCTTCGTGGCACAGCCCATCATCGACCGGCTGCTGGACGGTCTCTATGAAGCCGGGCCGCGCACGATTGTCCGCTCGGAAACCCTGCACGCCATCATCTCCCACCGCAGCGAAGGAAGGCCCATGACCGTGGAGGCAGGGGTCGTTCGGGTGGCCGATGCCCTGGACATGACAAAGGGCAGGTCGCGGATCCCCTTCGAAGCAGGGGGAGTCAACATCCACTCCCTTTCCGCGGCCTCCATCGAAAAGATCGAGATCCTGACCGGGGACGAGAAGCCCATCCACATCAAGGTGCGCATGAGCAACTCCGCCGGCGTTTTCCAGCTCGACGAGCTTCTCAAGGAGAAGCTCCGCGGCTCCGGCCTGGAGCAGTACGTCGAGGTGGAGGCCACGATCGAAGGAGAGACGGAGAAAAAGCTCGTTCATATATTCCGGCTTTGAACGATGATGAAAAGAGAGCATCAGGTGAAACCGCATCCCCCGGCCGGCAGCTTCACGATTGTCATCAACGGGCGGCCCGTGGTCATCCAGGACATTGCGCCGACCACCACACTGCTGGACTACCTGCGCACGCACGGCTACACGGGAACAAAATGCGGCTGCGCCGAAGGGGACTGCGGCGCCTGCACCGTGGCGCTCGTGGACCGCAGCGCCTTGGGCGCCCCGACCTATCGCGCCTTCAACAGCTGCATCGCGCTCCTGCCCATGTTCGCAGGCCGCGAGATCGTGACTGTGGAAGGTCTTGCCGCCGGTGAGACCCTTCACCCGGTACAGGCGCACATGGTGGAGCAGTACGGTTCCCAGTGCGGCTATTGCACGCCGGGCTTTGTCATGTCTCTGTTCGAAGCATACTACCGGGATGACTGTCAGGATCCGCGGCAGTTGAGCGATCAGCTCAGCGGCAACCTCTGCCGCTGCACGGGCTACAGGCCCATCCGGGACGCTGCCCTTGGCGCGCTGGCGCAGAGGAAGAAGTCGGGCGATGGGGAGGATTCTTTCCGCGTGCGCCTGGCCGCGCCGGTGTGGCCCCTGCAGCCCCTCTCCTATGCGGCGCAGGGGGAGCAGTTCTTCCGCCCGGACTCGCTGCCGGAGCTCTTCTCCCTGCTTGAAAAGCATCCGCAGGCGCGCCTGATTGCAGGCGCCACTGAAATAGGCGTGGACATCAACAAGAAGCTCACCTCCTTCCCGCTTCTCATATCCACCGAGGGCGTGCCCGAGCTCACGCGTATCACGCGCACGGACACGGCCTGGCACATCGGCGGCGCGGCCACGCTCACCGCTGTTGAAGAGACCGTGGCAGCCGAATGCCCCTCACTGGCAAAAATGCTTCGCGTGTTCGCCTCCCGCGGCATTCGCAACCGGGCGACCATGGGCGGCAATATCGCCACTGCGTCTCCCATAGGGGACAGCGCACCAGTGCTCCTCGCCCTCGATGCCTCGCTGATGCTTGCCGCATCAAAAGGCCGGCGCACGCTGCCCCTTGCCGACTTCTTCCTTGGCTACCGCACAACAGCACTGCGGCCCGGCGAGATCATCCTCGAGATCGTGGTCCCGCGCGGCGAGCTTGCGCAGGGGCTCATTCGGAAAGTTGATTTTCTCAAGGTATCGAAACGCCGCGAGCTGGACATCAGCATAGTGGCCGGCGCATTTCGGGCGGATGTGGACGCGGGCGGCGTGGTCCGCGCGGCGCGTATCGCCTATGGCGGCGCGGCCCTCGTGCCGCGCCGGGCAAAAGCTGCTGAGGCGGCGCTCCAGGGGCGGCGGCTTGAGGAGGCGCGGGAAGCGGTAGGCGAAGCGCTCCGCGCCGAGTTCCAGCCCATCGATGACGCCAGGGGGAGCGCCGCCTATCGGCGCGGGCTCATCGTCAGCCTCTGGGAGAAGTTCGCGAGCGGCGAGCACAGCTCCGCGCAGGACGGCTCGCTGGACTTTGCACTCGGGGAGAAATTCCCCGTGCCCGATGCCTCGCGGGCCCTCGAGCATGAGAGCGGCCGGGGGCACGTGACGGGCGGCGCTCTGTACGTGGATGATATTTCCCAGCACCATCCCATGCTCGAAGCGTGGCCTGTCTGCTCCACCCAGGCCCGTGCGCGCATCACCCGGAGAAACGCAGACAAGGCGCGCACGGCGCCTGGCGTTGTGACGGTCGTCATGGCAGAAGACATCCCCGGACACAACAACGTGGGTACGGCGCGGCACGACGAGCCTCTCCTCGCTTCTGACGAGGTGCTGTATCACGGGCAGCTCATTGCGCTGGTGGTGGGCAATTCCATCAAGGAGTGCCGCGCGGCTGCGGCGCGTGTGGAAGTGGACTACGAGCCGCTGCGCCCGATCCTCGGCGTCAAAGAGGCTGTTGCTCAAAACAGCTACCACACGGACCCTCACACGTTGAAGCGGGGGGACTGCGACAAGGCACTGGCAGACTCTCCCCATCGACTCGAAGGGGAGTTCGTATCCGGCGGCCAGGAGCATTTCTACCTGGAGACTCACGCGGCAATGGCGGAGCCGGGGGAGAACGGCAGCATATTCATCAACTCCTCCACCCAGCACCCCTCTGAAATCCAGGCAATAGTGGCGGAGATTCTTGCCCTGCCGCGGAACCAGGTCGTGGTCCAGGCCCCACGCATGGGCGGCGCATTCGGCGGCAAGGAGGTGCAGGGCAATACGTGTGCATCCCTGGTTGCCCTCGCCGCCCACACGACAGGCCGGCCGGTCAGGATGCAGCTTGACCGGGACCTGGACATGATGATCACCGGCAAGCGCCATCCGTTTCATTCGAAGTACGCGGCAGGCTACGACGACCAGGGCAGGCTGCTGGCCGCGCGTGTCGAGCTTGTCTCAGACGGAGGCTGGTCCCTGGACCTCTCCCAGCCCATCCTGGACCGCGCGCTTTTCCACCTGGACAACGCGTACTACATCCCCGCTGTCTTTTTCACCGGACGGGTAGCCAAAACGAATGTCACGTCCCACACGGCCTTCCGCGGGTTCGGCGGGCCTCAGGGAATGCTCGTGATCGAAAACATCCTTGACCAGGTGGCGCGCAGGCTCGGCCTTGCCCCTGAGGTGGTGCGCGCCCGCAACCTCTACCACGGCAGCGGAGAGACAAACACGACGCACTACAGGCAGGAAATCGGTGACAACAGGCTCTTGGCCATGTGGGACCAGGTACAGGCCCAGGCAGGATTCGAAGCGCGCCGCAGGGAAATCGACGCGTGGAACGCCCGTCACCCCCGGGTGAAACGCGGGCTTGCCGTGACGCCGGAAAAGTTCGGCATTTCATTCACGCGTGCGGCGTTCAACCAGGCAGGAGCGCTCGTGCTGATCTACGCGGACGGCTCCATTCAAGTGAACCACGGCGGCACGGAGATGGGGCAGGGACTGCATACCAAGGTGCTCGGCGTGGCCATGAGGGAGCTGGGAGTACGGGCGGAAAGCGTGCGCATGATGCCGACCAGCACGGACAAGGTGCCCAACACGTCGGCAACCGCGGCATCATCCGGCGCTGACATGAACGGCTGGGCGGTGAAAAACGCCTGCATCACCCTGCGTGACCGCCTTGCGCCTGTGGCTGCCGGCCTGTTGTCAAAGAAGTCCGGCGCGCCTGTCAGCGCGCACGAGGTGACCTTTACGGACGGGTTCGCTTGGCATGCTGGGAATGGCGCTGCGCGGGTCCCCTTCGTGGATGTCTGCCAGGAGGCTTACCTCCAGCGGGTCAGCCTTTCCTCCACGGGCTACTACTCCACGCCGATTCCGGGCTGGGACTGGGAAAAGTCGGAGGGCCGTCCCTTCTACTATTACGCGTGCGGGGCAGCGGTGAGCGAGGTAGAGGTGGACGGCTACACGGGAATGCATCGCGTACTGCGGGTGGACATCGTGCACGACGTGGGAGACTCCCTCAACCCCGGGGTGGACCGGGGCCAGATCGAGGGCGGGTTCGTGCAGGGCATGGGCTGGCTCACCCGGGAGGAATTGCTCTGGGACAAGGACGGCCGCCTGCAGACGCACAGCGCGAGCACCTACCAGATCCCCGCCATAAGCGATGCGCCCCTCGAGTTCCACGTCACCTTGTTTCCCGAGGCGGCGCAGGCAGGAACGATCCACGGCAGCAAGGCCGTGGGAGAGCCGCCCCTCATGCTTGCAATCTCCGTGCGTGAAGCCATTCGGGATGCAGTCAGCGCTTTCGGTCCCCCGGGCGGCGAGGTCCCGCTGCCCTCCCCTGCCACCTGTGAGGCGATATTCGCTGCGGTGCAGGCGCGGTGCGCGTCACGAACAAGGACGGTGGTACAGTCATGACCTACCCGGATTTTCTCAAGTTGATCGAAGTCCTCGGCGTGCTGGCATTCGCCTTGACGGGCGTGTTCGAGGCCCGACGGCTGAGGATGGACGTGGTGGGGGTCTACGGTCTTGCCATGATCACGGCATTCGGCGGGGGAACCGTCCGTGACCTGTGCCTGCAGCGCTATCCCCTGTTCTGGATCGAGAACTGGCCCTATGCCGTTGCAATCCTCGTCCTTTCCATAATATCAGTTGCAATTCTGAGACAGATCCGGAACCGCAAGAGCCCGGCCCTGATTCTCGTCGTCACGATCTTCGACGCCCTCGGTCTGGGCCTTTTCAGCGTCCTGGGGTCTGTCTACTCCCTGCAGGTATATCCGAATCTCTACTTCATCGCGGTCCTCATGGGTGTCGTCACGGGATGTTTCGGCGGTGTCATCCGCGACATCGTAGGCAACAAGATCCCGACCGTGTTCAGCAAGTCCCAGCTCTACGCAACATGCAGCCTTGCCGGCTGCACCATGTACATGCTTCTAAGCTGGCTCGGGCTGCCGGCCGCGGTCTCCATTCCGCTCGGTGTGGCGGCGACATTCGTCGTGCGCATGCTCGCCGTACGGTTCAACATCTCGCTGCCCTTGTAGACGCTCCGGGACACCCATTGGACCGGCGCCCGGTTTCCCGGCTACCATTCCGCTCGACATGAGCCGCTATCGCATCCCCGCCCTCTTCGGGGCCGCCGTCTTGTTCTTCGTCGCCCTCTACTCGTACGTGCCAAGCCTGCCGGCCTACGTCTCGGAGCGCACTTCCAGCCTCACCGCGGTCGGCGTGGTGCTCTCCATGTATGGCCTGTGGATGGCCGCGCTGCGGATTCCGCTGGGCGTCGTGGCGGATGCCACGGGCCGCAACAAGCCGTACCTGGTCGGTGGGGTCCTCATGGCGGGAATCGGCGCCATGGTGATGGCACTCGGGAAGTCGATTGGCATGCTGGCTTTTGGCAGGGCGCTCAGCGGCGCGGCCGCTGCAGCGTGGGTTCCCATGATGGTCGTGTTTGCCAGCTACTATCCGCCGGAGCAGACGATCTTCGCCACTTCCCTGCTCTCCTTTGCCGGTTCCCTCGGGCAGATGATCGGAACCAGCGTCACAGGCTTTCTTCAGACACTGGGCGGCTACGGCCTCACGTTCTTCGCGGCAGCGGGTGTTTCAATTGCCGCATGCATCATCATCGCATGCGTGAGGATCCCCCGGAGGGACGCCGCGCACCGCGGCGCGGTCAACGCGCGATCGATCCTGGCCATCTTTCGCAGGCGGGACGTCCTGGTTCCCTCCTTCACGAATGCACTCTGCCAGTTCGGCGTCTGGGCCGTGACCTTCGGTTTCATGCCCCTGCTGGCCCGGCAGATGGGGGCGAGCGCGGTTGCCACGAGCCTGCTCATGAGCCTGAACATTGCCGCGAACACCGCGGCGAACCTCTTCGCTACTTTCATCGCCAACCGGGGAGGCAGGCGTCTGCTCCTCTATGGAAGCTTCGCCGCCTTTGCCGCGGGAGCGATACTTGCCGCGCTCAGCCATTCGGTCCCCCTCCTCTTCGTTTCCACCGTGGTCATGGGCCTGGCGAACGGCCTGTTCTTCCCGATCCTTCTCGGGCTCTCGATACAGAGAGTGGATGCGGCGCACCGGAGCACGGCCATGGGCATCCACCAGGCTGTCTACGCGGTGGGAATGTTCACCGGTCCGTGGATCGGCGGGATCCTTGCAGATGCGGTCGGCATCCGCGGGATGTTCGCGATCGTCGCGGCCTTTTCCCTGGCAGCGCCCAGCGCATTCATGACGCTGCAGCGAACCTTTGCGCCCGTGGCCCGGTCCGCCTCCCATACTTGAGCCGAAATACTATTTGCTCTGTATAGGCAATCCGTGCCCACTGCGGCGGCCACCGGGATCGGCCTTCCTGATCATTCATTTGGATTTTTCCTCGCGAGCACGCTACAATGGAGCCATCCAGCCCTGACAGGGACTTGTTGCCGGTAACGACTTTGGATTTGCCTATGATGGAGGTGGGCTACAGATGTTCACGGCCGGGACTCATATCAGACCGCTCGCCTTGTTCGCACTCAGCGTGATTCTCGCAGCCTGTTCGCCTTCAGCACTTCTTCAGGACTTGCAACAACACGAGAAGGCGAGTGATGCGGGACCAACCTTCAGTCCGGCAAAGGCTGTCATGGCTTTCAATTTCACTACGCCTGCGGCAACGGGAGTAGTCACCGAAGCCTCACATACGGTCGCCATTACCGTGCCGTACGGCACCAGCCTCACGGTCCCCCTGACGCCGTCCATCACGATCACGGGCGCGACCGTAAGCCCGGCCTCTGGCGTACCGCAGTACTTCTCGACCCCCGTTGTGTACACCGTAACTGCCGCAGATTCCTCGACCCAGGCCTATACAGTAACGGTAACCGTGGCCTCCAGTTCGGCAAAGGCTGTCACGGCTTTCAATTTCACTACGCCCGCGGCAACGGGAGTAGTCACCGAGACCTCGCATACGGTCGCCATTACCGTGCCGTACGGCACCAGTGTCACCGCCCTGACGCCGTTCATCACCACCACGGGCGCGACCGTGAGCCCACCTTCGGGAACCTCGCAGAACTTCACAAGCCCTGTCGTGTACACCGTAACTGCCGCAGATTCCTCGACCCAGGCCTATACGGTCACGGTAACCTTGGCGCTCAATCCGGCCAAGGCTATCACGGCTTTCAATTTCACCACGCCTGCGGCAACGGGAGTAGTCACCGAAGCCTCGCATACGGTCGCCATTACCGTGCCGTACACCAACGTCACCGCCCTGACGCCGTTCATCACGATCACAGGCGCGACCGTGAGCCCACCTTCGGGAACCTCGCAGGACTTCACAAGCCCTGTCGTGTACACCGTAACTGCCGCAGATTCCTCGACCCAGGCCTATATGGTCACGGTAACCGTGGCCGCACCTCCGCCTTTCAGGATTTCGGCGGTCGTATATGGAGGCCAGATCTGGTCCTCAGCAGATGGCGGCGCCACCTGGTATGCCGGCGGGTCCTCAATGAATTGGACGAACATAGCGGGATCTTCGGATGGGACAAAGCTCATAGCCAATGGGGGAGCCTATAACACTTCATCCAATATCTATCGTTCAACTGACGGCGGAGTTTCGTGGAGTTCGCTCGCCGCGGCTGGCTCCCATCCTTTCCTGGGGATGGGCTCCTCAGATGACGGGTCCATCCTCGGGGCAACCGTCTACGATACTACGCAATTGTTCTACTATTCCAAGGACTCTGGAACCACGTGGAACACCACGGCCACTCCTGGGGCCCAGTGGTGGGGCAATGCCTCCAGCTCAACGAATGGACTGAAATGGATAGCCTGCAACGGAGGGGACACCGATACAAATGTGTCGGTCTGGGCAACGACGTACGACGGTGCTTCTGCCTGGTCCTGGACGCGAACTTCCAAGGGCGTTGCCTCGGAAGGCATGAGTTACCCTAACGGAATGACGCTGACGAAGGACGGCGTCACCATGTTCTTGACGTTCCCCTCTGCTGCTTACCTGTCCCCCGACTTCGGCTCAACATGGAATTCCCTGCCCAGCTTCCCGGGAACACCAATGACCGCATCCACCATCTCCGGAAACGGCGGCAAGCTGGTTGTCGTGGTCAACAACATATCCCTCTACACCTCCACGAATGGCGGCGGTTCCTGGAGCCTCGCGGCGGGTCTGCCTGGAGCGCCCTACGTGATCGCCAGGCCTGCAATCTCTTATGACGGAAGCAAGATTGTAGTTCTCGCCCAGAATGCAGGAGCAAGTTACATCTACATCTCGATTGACGGCGGGGCAACCTTCGTCAAGCAGACCGGCCCCGGGGCGGGCGGCCTCGCCTACTGGTACGACTTATGCATTCAATCACAGTAGAACCTCGGGAAAACGCGCGGCTCCAGCGCACGCGTTTTCTGCTTTGAACTCAACAACGTTTAAATCGCCTCTTTTGGCGAATTACTTTACTTTTCAGCTTCTATTCGCCATATTTGACGTATTGTGAGAATTTCAAAACTGACTTCTGACAATGCAATCATGAGCGAGCTGGGCGCAAGAATGGCGAGGATCCGCCTGGAGCTGAACCTCACCCAGGCCCAGTTGGCACAGCAGGCCGGCGTGTCAAAGCGCACCGTGGAAAGACTGGAATCCGGTGGAGTGGCTACGCAGCTCTCCGGCTTCATCCGCGTATGCCGGGTGCTCGAGCTCATCGAGAGATTCGAATCGTTGATACCGGAACCTATGCCGAGCCCGGTAGCACAGCTGAAGCTCAAAGGCCGAATCCGTAGGCGTGCCTCCGCTCCCCGCCCCGTCAATCCCTCGCGTGAAAAATGGAAGTGGGCTGACGTGCAAGGGGGTGACGAGCAGTGACCCTCGCCAAGGTGAGACTCTGGGGACGAACCATCGGTGCGGTGTCATTGGAGGACGGGGCCAGGATCGCAGCTTTTCAGTATGACCCGGCATTTGCCAGAAGCGGAATCGAAGTGTCTCCCCTCACCCTTCCGCTGAATGATCGGGTCTACACTTTTCCGGACCTGCCGCAGAGGACCTTTCATGGTCTGCCCGGCCTGCTGGCAGACTCGCTGCCGGACAGGTTTGGAGACGCGCTGATAAACGCGTGGCTTGCTACCCAGGGGAGAACGCCTGAAAGTTTCAACGCGGTGGAAAGGCTCTGCTATACGGGAACGCGCGGCATGGGAGCGCTGGAGTACCTGCCGGCAACGGGTCCAAGGCCGCAGCGCGCCCGGATGATCCAGATCGAGGCCCTGGTCGAGCTGGCTTCGGAGGTGCTGAATCAACGCGGGAATATCAAGGGCACCTTCTCGAGCGACAGGAGGAAGAAGGCCCTCCAGGACATCCTCCGGGTCGGCACCTCCGCGGGCGGGGCGCGCGCCAAGGCGGTCATCGCCTGGAACGCTGACACAAACGAAGTCCGCTCAGGCCAGATCGCGGCGGGACCGGGGTTCGAATACTGGCTGTTGAAGTTCGACGGCGTTTCTGGAAACAAGGACAAGGAGCTGGAGGATCCAAGGGGCTACGGCGCCATCGAGTATGCGTATTCTCTGATGGCAAGGACAGCAGGTGTGCAGATGAGCGAGTGTCGTCTGCTGGAAGAAAACGGCCGCCGCCATTTCATGAGCCGGCGGTTCGACCGGCGCAAGGGCGGAGAGAAAATACACATGCAGTCGTTGTGCGCCCTTGCCCACTTCGATTTCAACCAGGCGGGAGCATACGCGTACGAGCAGGCCCTGCTGGTCATCCGCCAGTTGAACCTGCCCATGGAGGCGGTGGAGCAGCAGTTCAGACGCATGGCATTCAACATCGTGGCCCGAAACCAGGACGATCATGCCAAGAACATCGCGTTCCTCATGGACAAGGATGGGCGATGGTCTCTCGCGCCTGCCTTCGATGTGACATACAGCTTCAATCCTTCCGGGGACTGGACCGCAACCCACCAGATGACCATGAACGGCAAGCGGGACGGCTTCACGCGGGAGGATTTCCGCGCCTGCGCAAAGAGCGCCTCGATGAAACGGCAGCGCGCCGAGTCCATCGTGGAGGAAGTTTGCGCAGCAGTAGAGAAATGGCCCGACTACGCGGAGCAGGCGCAGGTGGTGGACGACACGCGCGCGGCCATACAGCGCGCTCACAGGCTGGAGTTTCCGGCCAGGTAAGCCGCCGCGCCGCCAGCAGCTCACGGGACTCATAGTCTATCCACGGGCATCTCGTTCGCGATATCATCGAAGCTCAAACGCGGTGACTGTATTTCTTGCCACTATTGGATTTCTCCTCGCGCTCTTCACGATCGGCATTGCCCTCTACCTGGCGACGGCTCGTCGGTATCAATCGTCATCCACTGTCGTCAATTCCTACGATAGATGGACAGAAGACGGGATCCTGGAGTTTTATTGGGGCGAGCACATCCATTTGGGCCACTACGGCTCTCCCCCGCACCGCAAGGACTTTCGAACGGCAAAGGAAGACTTTGTTCATGAGATGGTACGCTGGGGTTGCCTCGATAAACTCCCACCCCGAACAACGGTTTTGGACGTGGGGTGTGGGATTGGCGGCAGCAGTCGC
>Ga0265316_10001360_pt1 | contig 26316 bp, 17 predicted proteins | sample 4522metaG_FD_202092 | JGI IMG/M metagenome (GOLD analysis project Ga0265316, IMG submission 202092) | Rhizosphere microbial communities from Carex aquatilis grown in University of Washington, Seatle, WA, United States - 4-5-22 metaG | ecosystem: Host-associated > Plants > Roots > Rhizosphere >... | reverse complement strand
GGTCTGTGGGCGGTGATCGCCATCTCTACGCCCTCGATCCTGCTCGTGACCGGCGCCCTGCCCTTCTGGCAGATGTTGCGGCGCCAGTCCGGCGCGCAGGCGGCGCTGCGTGGTGCCAACGCGGCGGTGGTCGGCGTGCTGCTCGCGGCGCTCTATAATCCCGTGTGGACTGCAGGTATCACCGGCGCGCGCAGCGCGGCACTGGCGTTCACAGTCTTTGCGGCGCTGCAATTGTGGAAGCTGCCGCCGTGGGCCGTTGTCATCGCCGCCGCAGGCTTAGGCCAGGCGTTCCTCTGAAATGGCCCGTCCCGGTGCCGCCATTTTCGGGAAACCTTCGCTGGACGCAGGCGTCACAAGGACATGCGCCTCATGCCCCTCTCCGGCTCAGTCTGGTTCTGTCGCAATTGGCGCAGGCTGACGCTGACACTTTTTCTCCTCGGCTTCACCGCCTGCGAAGGTGAACGCCCCAATCGTCCGCCGCCCGGCGCCTTGGGGGCCAATGACGGCAGCGGACGGGCCGCCATCCCGCGCATGGAGGCGCAGGGCATGTTTTTCGATGGCCGGATCGAGATCGAGGCCATGCTCGCCCCTGCCGGCGTGAAATGGTCCCGCGATGCTGAATCCGGGAGCAGTAGCGGGGGCAGCCACGCGGGCCACGGAGGCGGAGGCTTGAGCATGGGCGGCGGCGGTGGCGGCCGGGGCGGTGGTCGGGGTCACGGCGGTGGCAGAGGAGGTGGTGGTCCGCCGGAAGGCGGCGCTGACAGCAGCGTCCCCCATGCGCCACCCATTCAGGCCAGCAATCTGCCGCCCATTCAATTGCGGCTGCGTCTCACCAACCACGGTGACACCCCGGCTGACGTGGAGGTGATCGATTTTGACTCCGCGTTGGGCAACTTCGTCGTCGAGCCGCCCAAGATCACCGTCAAACCGACTGAGTCCGTCGAGGCTGAGCCGATGGTCTCCCGTCTCGGGGTTTCCACCGAGGAGATCCCGCTCACCGTCAAGCTGCACCTGGACGGACGCACGGAGCAGCAGGTGCTCACACTGCGGGTCGTCAAGGAACCGGCGCCTGCATCGTCGTCCACGGAGTCCGCCCCGCCGCCCTGAGCGTCTCCGGCTACAGCATGGCGTAGGGATCCGCGGCGTCGCGCAGGCCGTCGCCCAGGAAATTGAAGCACAGCACCGTCAGCACGATCAGCACCCCGGGCATGAGCAGCCACGGATAGTTGGCCATCGTCTGGATGCTCATGCAGTCCTGCAACATCACGCCCCAGCTGACGATCGGCGGACGCAGCCCCAGACCGAGGAAGCTCAGCGACGTTTCGCCGAGGATCATCGAGGGCACGCTCATGGTGAGCACCACGATGATGTGGCTGGTGAATCCCGGCAGCAGATGGCGGAAAAGAATGCGGGTGTGCGAAGCGCCCAGCAGCCGCGCCGCCATCGCGTAGTCCTCCTCGCGCAACGACAGGATCTTGCCGCGCACCACGCGCGCGAGGCCCGTCCAGCCGATCAGGCTCAGGACGATGGTGATGGCAAAATAGGTGGTGAGCGGCGACCAGTCGGGCGGCAGCACCGCCCCCAGCGCCAGCCAGAACGGAAGCTGCGGAAACGAATTGATGATCTCGATGAGCCGCTGGATGACATTGTCGATCCCGCCGCCCATGTAGCCCGAAATGCCGCCGATGGTGACGCCCAGCCCGAAGGTGATGATGATCGCCAGCAGGCCAACGGAGAGGCTGATGCGTGCGCCGTAGATGAGCCGGCTGAAGGTGTCCTGGCCGTACTTGTCGGCGCCGAGAAAAAGAAACGTGGGCGGCACGCCGTCGGCGGCGGGCGCCGGATTCTTCACGCCGATGAAATGGCGGTCCCACGGGACGAAGCCCCAAAGCCGGTAAGGCTCGCCCCGGACGAAGAAACCCAGCGGCACCACCGTCGCCGGGTCCTCCAGGTAGATCTTGCGCAGCGTGACGGGGTCGATCAGGCGCTTCATGCCCAGCACATGGAGACCGTGCGTGAAGGAGATGCGCGGCAGCTGCGGTGGACAGTAGGCATGGGGAAGATTCCGCCACTCGCGGGTGTAGGGCGCGAAGAACTCGGCAAAGACGGCGAGGGTATAGAGCACCGCCAGAACATAGAGCGAGCCCAGGGCGAGGCGGTGCCGCCGGAAATGCCGGCCCATCAGAGCCCAGTGCGATTCGGAACCAACCAGCGCCGCAGGCGGTCCGGCGGCCACGGGCGGGGCGGAGGGCGTAACATCAGAAACCGGGGCGCTCATACGGAGCGGGCGATGAAGGAGGCGGGCAAGACGCGAGATGGCAGCCAAACCAATCGAGCACCTCCGCCGGCGCAAGCTTCGTTTCCCCGGGCCGCGGCCGGTCCGCCCGCCGGCAGCCGCGTCACTTCCCCTACCGGATTCCGCCGCGTCCTTCCGGACCTTTCCGGCCTTGACCGTGCTTTTGTTCGGCGCAACGTAGGCGGCCTTGCGGCATTGCCCGGTGGTGTAATGGTAGCACAGAGGACTTTGAATCCTCTAGTCATGGTTCGAAACCATGCCGGGCAGCCAACCGCCGTGGATACGAACCTTGGTGGAGCGAATTCGTAATAGCCAGCGGGGTAGTCACTTAGACGGAGGCCCGAAAAACTATTCAAATCGGCGCTCCACTTTCCACCACAGTCCACCCTGCAGGACGGGGCCACTGATGCAAAGGCCCGATGAACCGGAAAGCCTCGCCTCGGGTGGAGCAAATCTCCGGTCAGCGTCCGACCATTGCGTTTTGGACCACCCCGCCGTGGATAAAACCACGAACTCGGCAAGCGACCGATTCAAAACGCAACCCGCTGATTTTCAGCACCAGTTTTTTTGAATTGTCGGTCGCAGTTCGTATCCACGGCGGGGTCGGCCGGATTGGCGATGATGACTGGTCCAGAAAAGGTCTCGCGCTCCTTGCATGTTCTTCGCTGCGCCGAGCCCCAAGACCAGTTCGTCGAGCTCGGACTGGGTCGACTCAAGGTAGCAGCGCAGCAGCGAAGCAGCATCAGAGCAGCATCGAAGCATTGGCCGAGTCGCGGTGTGGCAAATGATGGCGAGCAAGATCCATTCAGGCGCTCAGGCCCGATGCCAAGCGGGCGAATGCAAGTGGTGATTTCCGCCCGGGACGGCTGTTCGCGCCGGCGGGTGGGCGTGCCGGATGCCCTCGGTTCGCAAATGATCATGGCGGCTTGAGAAATCAGCCGATCTCGGTAGCTCAATCGGAACCAAGAACGCCCGCCGGCACCGTCACGAAAACCAATTCCGAGGCGGGGAAAGGCGGAGACGTCCGCTCCCCGCGCGAACCAGGGGCGTTCGAAACGGACCTTGCCGGCATCGACCTGCTTAATCGCCCCACGCTGAACAAGGGAACGGCGTTCTCCGAAGCCGAGCGAGACCAGTTCAATCTGCACGGACTGCTACCCGCGCACGCCGGCACGCTGGAGGAACAGATGGCGCGGTGCCTGAAAGTCCTGCGCGCCTTAGCGACCGGCTTCGAGCGCTACGCCTTCCTTCGCGAGTTGCAGGACACGAACGAAACGCTGTTCTTCGCACTGCTGGCAAGTAATCTGGAGGAACTGCTGCCGTTGGTTTACACGCCGACGGTCGGTGAAGGCTGCCAGCGGTTCAGCGAGATCTGGCGTAAGCCGCGCGGACTTTTTCTAAGCCACCCCAACAAACAGCGCATCCGCGAAATCGTCGCCTATCCGCGGTTCGACCGGGTTCGCGTGATCGTCGTGAGCGACGGCGAGCGCATCCTCAGTATGGGTGATCAAGGCTCCGGCGGCCCGCCAGCTGATCGCCGAAACCCGTTCCTTCACCGCGGCCGATCTCAAGACACGGCTCCCGGCTCAACCGTGACCGTCAATCCCAAGCCCAGTCTGACCCCGTTGATTGCCCCTTGCTCGGCGCGCTACTCGGAAGAGCTTCCGCAGGCTGAACGCTCCTTTCGCGGCTACGGGTAAAGCCCCATGGCGAACATGGTCACCGCTCGTGTATGCTTCATAGGCAAAAAAAAGCCAGCTAGGGATGCGACTTCTTCGCCCGTATCATCCCCGGCAAAGAAACTCCGCATGCTCAGGAAATGTCCGATCCACTTCTCGCACCGGTCCCCAGTCCCATGAATGATCCCCAGTTTCAACAACACGGCGGCCCAAACCTGGTGCATCGCCCGCATTGGAGGCGGATCCACCATAGCCCGTTCTTTTGGATCGCAGCCTGCTGCATTTTGCTCGCGATGGCCATCTATGTGGCGACGAACAATCTGTCGTTTCGGCCGCGCCGGGCGCCACAAAACCCGGCACCCGCTCTCGCTCCCTAAGATCGCGATCGCGAAACTGGCGAGACTCACATCCGAACAGGGATTCGAACCCCGTGAGTAGGCCGAGTTTTGTGAGGGTAGAGAATGCTGAGGGGAGGCGGGGCAGGTGATCCTCGCCGGCGTCCGCCCCATGTCATCGTCCGCCACCCGTCGCCTGTCGAACCGGCGTGAGCCTCAGGAGGTTGCCATGCTCGTCAAAGCGTCTTGCCCACCGAGAAAGCCTTCCCCACTAACCCGCCGATGCCGTAGTAGGACTGCGTGTCCGGCGTGAACACCAGCGGGTCCATCTTTTTGATGTCCACCAGCCCTCCCCTGCCCAGCACGGCTTCCTCCGCTTTCACGTCCAGAATCTCCCCGACAAACTGCGTGTGCAAGCCCAGCTCGAACGTGTGCGCGAGCCTGCACTCCAGGACCAGGGGGAACTCCTGCACGTACGGCGCGTCAACGAGGTCGCTTTTCACCGGCGTCAGCCCGGCTGCTACGAATTTGTCCACGCTCCTGCCTGACACCAACCCCAGATAATCCGCCTGCTTGACGTGTCTTTCGGACGGAATGCTGATCGTGAACGCCCGGCGTGCCACGATGTTTCCGTGCGTGGAGGTGGCTTTGCGGAGGGAGACGGCGACGCAGGGCGGCTGGGAACAGCAAATCCCGCCCCAGGCAGCGGTCATCGCGTTGGGTTTACCAGCCTGGTCGTAGGTCCCAACGACAAACACCGGGGTCGGGTAAACGAGGGTTTTGGCCCCAAGAGACTTTTTCATAACGGACGGGGTTTAAAGCTGAGTTTAGATGGCGGGCAAGCTTCTGGCGGAAACTCACTCCGGAAATTGAAGGCCGCAGGTTTAGGCGGAGACCGTCCCTCGTGTGTTATTCTTGACCGTGCATGACAGCCTCGCAGTGCCACACGCATTCGCAGCGGAGGCTGCGACCCTGCTGGCGAATACCGTGGAAGAGGTCACCGCCACGGGAAGCGTTTTCGGCGGAATGCTTCTGGCTGCACCCAGACTCCGAAGCACGGCAAGAATTATGCCAAACATGATCCGGGCAGCTTGGCCCAACTGACCGAATGATCAACGAATTCGCTCCGCGATGAGGTTTTCGCTACCCACAAGTCATGTTCACGCTCACTTTCGGTGCATCGGGTGAGTGGTAAGGCCCTACCAAATTTCTGGGTTTAGCTTTGTCGCTGGAGCTGTGATAATGCAGTTAGTTGGATCGCATCCAGTGTTGACCCGAGGCGCAAAAATCGGCCCATAACCCACCGCCACAGAATGCGTTCCGGGTCTGGCTGTGGCAGCAAGCATTATGGTGTCCACCAATCGCCAGTCGGAGCCCCCACGAGCATTGTTTTGCCAGACCCTTATTTGTGCTTGTTCCTGGCCGACGACAACATCCAGATAGGTTTGCTGATCGTTGCTGCGCCCGGCGCAGCCGTCCACGATCTGATAAACGCCATCGCGCGGCTGTTTGTAGTAGAAATGAATATGTCCGGAGATGAATGCCTGGACATGGTACTTCTGTAAGACCTGCCAGAAAGCATCGCGGTTGGCCGGGTTTATGTCTAAGCTATTGCCAATATGCCTGTACTCAGGGAAGGCGGGTGCATGGCCAAAGACGAAGATAAACGGTTGTTGGTTCGCAGTCAGATCGTCCTCCAGCCACTCGCGCAATGCCGGGACTACGTCGCCGTCAATCGCCACATCGCTACCCGGGACAGTCTCGCCGTTCCAGTACTCGTTCAACACTATGAAGTGCACGTTCCGGTAGTCCCAAGAGTAGGTGGTTGCAGCGCTACCGGTAGGCCCGGCGCGTGTCACGAGGTTTTTCAGGGGCCGCCGCACACGATTGCCAGTCTCGTATTCCGCGCGGATCCAAGTCATCGAGGAAGGGGCATGCGAATCGTGGTTTCCGACGACGGGCCACCAGACTGAGGCCGAGCCCCAATGCGAATCGATCAGGTCGCGAAGGCACTGCGGAGTCTGACCGTCCTTATCGGCCAGATCTCCCACAGAGATCTGGAATGCGCCTTGTCCCTTTGAGTGTATCTGCATCGCGTCAAGGACGCGATCGTAAATATCGGTGACATTGTGTAGGTCACTTGTGACGGTGAAATGAAAGGATGAAGGTCTCTGGGCAGACGATACGGAATCAGCGGTGCCTGCGTGCAGGGCTACCGCAAAGCAAACGGCCAGCGCGGCCGAGGCTGTTAGCAGGCAGCGCAACATTTTCTTTATTAGCATTGGTGTCTCCTATTCTATCGATCGTGAAGCCAAAGAGATTTGACCACCTGTAATCTTTCCTTCACCTTCCGCGGCTACCGGAAAATGCCGTTCTCCCAGCAGCACACGATGCGCACGGCTCCGGGAGAGCTCCTCCTGCCTCCTCCGAGGCTGGAGCGCAGTTACTGCGTGGCTGATTACGCGACTGGTTGAGGGTGTTACCCAAGGAATTACACCCGTAACCCCGCCACCCACAAACGACCTTACGTCCCGATTAACATAAGCATCCCACTCCTACTTCACTCTAACTGATACCACCGTTATATCCCTATCCCGATCTTTACATAGCACCAACACCTTCCCTTCATTATCCGCAGCGACACTTTGTCCGCCATATACTTGGCCTCTCCATGGACCATTTGTGATCTCCCCAACCAAATCCGTCCCAATCACCAAACAGTTCGCTGCCCTCGCCGCGTTTTTCACAACATCGCGCAGTTTCTCCCCATGCTCCGGCCATTCTCCTTCCGGGGCTGCCCAGCCATAAGGAATAATCAAAATATCGGGACCTTTGCCCTTCATAGCTTCTAAGAGTTCCTCTCTGGCAGAATCTGCGCAAATCAAGATTCCTATCTTCCCATACTTCGTCTCCACCGCACTAACGCCATCGCCAACAGAATACGGTGGCGTCATCAGTTCCGCGAGGACGTTGATCTTCCTATGCTTTAAGATAATCTTCCCGTCATCATCTATAAGTAAACAAGAGTCGTATAACTTATCCCCTTCCTTTTCATCCAATCCTATGCTTAGGTAAACTTTATACTTTCGAGCCAATTCACATAGCCTATCGGAGTCTTCGCCAGGGATTGGCTCGGCTCTTTGATGAGCTGAAGGATTCTCCCAACCTAGAATGCAGGACTCCGGCAATGTAACGATCTGAGCACCTTTCCCTTTCGCTTCGACTATGGCATTCTCGATTCGGACGAAATTACCCGCACGATCTCCGTCAAGGCAAAATATTTGGGCCATTGCAATGTTGACCAATCCGTCCTGCGCAAATATATGATTAGCGGAGAATGAGCCAATAACTATAAGGATTATGTGTAGAAGACTGGATTTCATTAGTGGACTGAAAAATTGTTAACTGGCGTTTGTCGGTGGGGAATTTATGATTGGTGTTGTGCCATCGTGCAGCGGTGAATATAGATTGAGTGTCGTCATGCAGCAGTTTTGTCTCGTGCAGTTTGTTCGCACATATTTGCGAGATAGATGCATTCAAGAATCCGTGCAAAGGGAATACTTGAGGGATCTTCGGGAGATGGTAGTTATGCCGGAGTTATCGCAGCGGCGAGGTAGGTCAGATCGCCAGCCACCGGTTGGCAGAAACGGTTTTGCGGGCGGCTCTGCCAATGTCATCCTTGCTGACGGACCGGTGTGCTGACCTGCAAATGCCAAACTTGGTGGTCGCTGTTTTGAGGGCGCGCATAGTACAGCGATAGGAGGCATCGTTTCGCGCACGCCGCGTTTTCATAGCCCAAAGGCTTCGTGTAATGCCGGCCGGACTGACCGACCACTTTGAGATCCCTGCCGGCGTAGTGGCATGTCGCCATACCGAAATCCGGAACGGGGATGTACGTTTTGTGTTTCGCTCAGTTCTCCAACCGGACGAATTATTCCGAGAGGTGTTCATGTGTGTCGACCAATACCACCTTCTCAGCGAGATTCGAAACGCGTTTGCGCTAATATTTGTCATCGCCGCCTACTTTCCGTTTTCCATGGAGTACACGAGATTCTAAGGCGTATCTTCAAACTTCGGAACACAGAAGCGTTAGCTGGGTCGCATGCTGCCTGCTGACAACAGATCGATTGACGTTGCCGGAATCACGTCACTCGATAGGAGTGATGCAATGCCGTGCCGAGTGGCGCGATACAGACGTCATTGGGAGGAATGGCGGACAGTGGACCGAGATGGCATTATTGAGCGTTCGCTTGCTCGCCCTTTTCCCGCCAAAACTGCTCTGCTGGCTGCTGGTACTTGATCGACTCAGCTTGCTCGCGGGGATCATCGAATCGGATCTGACTCATTCGTTCCTGCACCCAATCGAGGAAGAACTGCGCGTAGGCCTTGCTGACGCGGCGTGATATCGGGCCAATCTCCACGTAAAATGGCCCGGTTGAGGCAAAGCGAAATGTGCTGGGCACGCCCGCTAGCACGCGCACCAGAAACCAGCCACTTTCTTTGAATACAATCGATCCCAAAGAACCGGTCTGCTTCCATAGCTACGTGGATCTTGGTGTGGGTAACTGAGAAATCATGGCGCTGGCGGTTTCTCGAAACGCACGTCCTCGACCCTTTTTCCCTCGGCGTCAGTCAGGCGGAAATAGCAGCCGTAGTTGCTTATGTCATACGACGAGCCTATGCCTTGCGCTGGAGCGTACAGGATGCGCACATCGTTGCTTCCCTTCTTGAGGGCCAGTTCATCACCTTCAACAATCCGACCATTCAACGATAAGCGCTTCATGCAATCGCGGCCGAACACCGCCCGGACGGTCTGGTCCTCCGGGGACACGATCCGACCATAAAAGACATAATGGACCTTCGTGTGGGAGAAGTATAAAGAGGGATCCTCTTTAAAGGATTCCGGTATGTTCGATTTGCCGGTAGTGGGGATGATGTCGGGATCGAGGATGGACGCGTTGGCCGGCTTCAGGCTCCTCCAATTGAGGGCTCCGCTCCAAGGCACGGTATATTCTCTCGCCGGCGGCTCACCTTCCAGAAACGCCTTCGCGAACACTTGAGGATCGAAATCGGCCATGTCGCCCGGCAGGGGGCCGAGCATCCAGAAACCATTGCGGGCAAAAAACGCCGCTGGTTCGTCACCCGGCACCTCGCAAACTGCATACAATCGCCCCCGCCGCTGGCCGCGGAAATCCACCTGCGCCACGTCGTACTCCAGCCCGTCGGAGTAATGTTCGGGGGCGGATCTTTCGGTCAGGGGAACCTCTAAGGTGACGGAAGCCCCGTCTGCAAGGGACGCCACCTGCTTCCGCACCACCCCATCCTTCCACCGCAGTGGGAGACGGAAAACCACGCGGATGTCCCGCAGGGCTTGGTTGCCGTCGTTGCGCAGGACCAGGCTCAAGAGGCGGCCTTTCCGGTGGAGCAGCGCCCGCAGACCCTGCAACCCACTCTTGGCGTCCCCAAGCTGGTCGGCGTTCCCGGGATTATCCGCCTCCGCATAGATCTCGACCTCTCCCCGAGACTTGTCGTGGAAAAGGTCGAATGCGTAGGGGCCGTCAAGGGATACCTGCCGCACCTCGGCTCCGGGACTCTCCACCGAGACAACTTCCTGCTGGCTCACGCCCTCCACCATTAAGGTCAGCGGGGTCAAGTCGTTCAGATCCAGCGGGTCGGGCCGCGCCAACACGGCCTTCAGCACGTTCCTCTCCACCGACGTCTCCAGTCGGGAATACCGGGCTTGGTACCGGTATGCCGCGTACTGGTTGACGTTGCAGTACCACAAATCTTCCCGACCCGACCATTTGCGGTATATTTCTTCCAATTTCGGGAATTCCGGACCACCCCACTCTCTCACCCATGCGTGCATGGTGATCAGAAACAGCGGTCGTTCTTCCTTCCCCCGCGCCTGCGTGATGATCGCGTCCACATATCTGCCGCCATAGGAGTGAGTATCTTGGGTGATAAACAGGCCGTCCTGCAGGCCGCTGTCCCACTCCTCGTTGTAGTTGTTCTCGGCCAGCTGGTAGATGCCCGAGCGGCGGAGCATCTCCTCCAAGTCAGCACGATCGTGCCCATCGCGAAGTTGGGACTTAAAGACCATAAAAGGATAAACAAACGAAAGGACCGGGGAGGCAATCCGGGTCTCGAGCGCCACCCGATCTCCCATGATCTCCCAAAAAGCGCTGTTCTTGGACAACGCCGGCAGCATTTCATGGGCGAGGGTGTGGTCGCCGATGGAATTTCCGCCGGCCAAAAGGCGTCGGGGAACTTCCACCGCGGGATCGCCCGACACCTTGACCCCCGTTTCGGTGCTGTCCTGGTACCAATTATTGAGATCGGTCAGGTTGAACGTACCCTTCTGGCCGTACCTCGCCATCATCTCCGCCACCCGCAGATCGTTCAGGTCACAGTCGTCCATGCGCGTGGAAAAAGCGGCCCGAAGATCGTGGTAGAGTGGCGCGAGGCGGAGCCGGGCCTGGCGGGCCGCCGCCTCGGATTTGAACGTCACGAAAATGGTTTGGCTATAGGAGCCCATCGCAACAGGGCCCAGCCCTCCGGTGGGCGTCTGCGCATGCGCTGTGACAAGGATAAGGATCGGCAGGACTGTGAATTGAATCCAATGTTTCATAGGTAATGGTCTCAAGGCGTGTTTTCAAAATCGGTGAGAGAGCCAATCGAGGATGGCAGCAAGCTGGATGAAGCCGAGGAAGGTAACGGCGAGCTTGCCGTGGCGGGTGGCGATGCGGGGGTACGCTTTGATCCGGCAGCAGAAGTTTTCGATCTGATGGCGGTGCCGGGTAAACACCGAGTTCCACGACCCGTGGCGCTCCGGCAGGTCGCGCCACGGCACGCCGGGCTCCTGCGCCATCAGGCTGACCCGCATTCTGTTCATCATAATCATCGAGTCTGGGTGTGACGGCCCGTCCACGGGACGGTCAAAATGATGGCTACGAATACGCCGAAAGGTCCTGGTTTCGCAATGAGATTTTCGATATAAATTGAAACGTTTATTTAATGTTATTGAGAGTATAATTAAATGTTTAGATTGAAACGTTTATATTTGACATGAAAACTCCCTTCCTGCCTGCTTTGCTTCTGCCCATGAAACAATTCGGGCTCGTTGGCATGCTCCGTCGTCTGGGCGGTTTTTTTTCGGCCGCCTCTCCGCTCTGAGGTCCAAATGTTGCGCCTACCTATGAAGTTGGTCCGGGGTCCAGAGATCACTTGAAGGGATTCTACGTCGAAAACCTAACGAAGTACTACTAGAGGCTGGAGTATCAAACCAAGCCATGAACACAACCATCACTCGAATTGCGGTGAGCGCGATGGCACTCGTCACCGCCGCCCTGCTGCTGGCCCCTGACAGCCATGCTAATGAAACGCACTACGAACCCAACTGGGCCTCGCTCGACCAACGGCCGATGCCCGAGTGGTATCTCGACGCCAAGTTTGGCGTGTTCATCCACTGGGGTGTCTACTCGGTCCCTGCGTGGGGCAAAGTCGGTGAATACGCCGAATGGTACTGGTCTCATGTCGCCAGCGACAAACCCGAGGATGCCGTCTGGCGTGAGTTTCACGCGAAGAACTACGGTGCGAATTTCAACTATCAGGACTTCGCGCCAAGGTTCACGGCTGAACTTTTCGACGCGAAGCAGTGGGCCGACCTCTTCGCGCGGGCCGGTATCAAATACGTCGTGCCCACGTCGAAGCACCACGAGGGGTTCGCACTCTGGCCCAGCGCCGAGGCGAGCCGCACCTGGTCGGCGAACTCGCCGAGGCGACTCGTGCCCGCGGATTGAAATTCGGGTTCTACTATTCGCTCTACGAATGGTTCAATCCGCTCTGGCTGAAAGACCGCGCGCGCTACGTCACCGAGCACATGACGCCACAGTTCAAGGACGTGGTCACCCGCTACCAGCCTTCGATCATTTTCAGCGACGGCGAGTGGGAAATGCCTTCCAAGGATTGGAAGAGCGAGGAACTGCTGGCGTGGTTGTTCAATGAATCGCCGTGCAAGGGCGAAGTGGTGGTGAACGATCGCTGGGGCAAGGAGTGTCGCTTCAAGCACGGCGGCTATTGGACCACCGAATACGCCGCTGGCTTGAAGGACGGCGCGCACCCTTGGGAGGAAAGCCGTGGCATGGCCTATTCCTACGGCCTCAACCGCGCCGAACGCGTCGACGACTACAAGACGGCGCGCGAGTTCATCCTCGTGCTCATCGACCTCGTAAGTCGCGGTGGCAATCTACTCCTCGACATCGGTCCCGCCGCCGACGGCACCATCCCACCGATCATGGAACAGCGTCTCCTGGAGATCGGCGACTGGCTCAAAGTCAACGGCGAGGCCATCTACGGCACGCGCGCCGCCGGCCGCTCTTGCCAGTGGACCGAGGGCACCCGACCCAAACAGGAATACGGAAGGTTCATGGTTAAATACAGCTTGCTCGAACAGGTCGGCCAGGCGCCCAAGAACGGCTTCGCCGTCAAACAGGTCTTCTTCACGAGGAAGCCTGATGCCCTCTATGCGATCACGGCCGGTTGGCCAGGAAAGCAACTCGTGCTCCATGGCGTGCGCGCGCCTGCCGACGCCAAGGTGACAATGCTCGGCGTGCCCGGCACGCTGAAAACTGCCACCGCGGGTGACGCCCTCGCGATTACCTCGCCCGATCTAGGTCCCGAAGAGGCACCGTGCCGCCATGCTTACGTGTTCAAGATTCAGGGCGGAGAAGTAACGCCGGAATGACGAATCCGGTGATCGCTTGTCGCATGCACACTCGATCTGATCTGACTCGGCAACAAATGACTGCAGGAAATCCGCATGAGATCCGCAGGCGTCTGTCCAGATCGCCGTAAAGTCCCCATCGTCCGCATCACGGAATTAATATGCGCCGGCACCCTCGAGTGGATTCCCGCACTCACGCGACGCGCGGTCGTGTTCGGGCGGATCAGGGTCGCAATTTGGCCGACAGGCAGCCGCGCCGCGGCGGCGGCGGAGTCGAAAACTTCGGTTGGAATGCGTTCCCGCTGCGGGGATTGATGGATGTGAATGTGCTCATATAGTGTGCATGTTGTTCTGGTGGGATGGAGTGGCGCTGGTTGTGGGTCGCCGTTGATCAGGTATCGAAGACGATCAATTGCGTTTAGGGTGCCGGTGGAGGGGCGGTCGATTGCCGGACGCGCAACTCCGCCTTTAGTATCAACAGGGGATCCTTGATTTCCGCCGCTTCTGGGGATTCTGGCTCCATCGCCGCCAAGAGCATGCGCATGGCCTGCCACCCGAGTTCGAAGACCGGCTGTGCCACGGCGGTCAGCTGCGGGCGGAAGTGGGCAGCCCACGGAAAGTCGTCGAAGGCGAGAACGCTCACCTGCTCCGGACAGGGGGTCTGGCATTCGGCCAGGGCGCGCATGAGACCCAACGTCATGCTGTTATTGCACGCGAAAATGGCCGTCGGAGGTTCGGGCAGAGCCATGAGCCGCATGCCACATTGGTAGCCGCTTTCCGGATGAAAATCGCCCTCCTGTAAGTAGGATTCCCGAATGGGAAGGCGGGCTTCCTGCATCGCCGCCCTAAATCCGGCTAACCGCCCAGCGCCAACTGACAGATCCAGGCGGCCGGCGATGATCGCGATCTTGATGTGACCGAGCCCGATGAGATGATTCGTCGCGGTCTGGGCGGCGCCGGCGTTGTCCACGATCACCGCCCGGCCGGAAAAACCAGCGGACGGCAGCCGGTCCATGAACACGATCGGAAAACGGCGCATGGTCAGGCGGTCGTAAGCCACGTGCCCCGACGAGCAGGCCAGGACAACACCGTCCACGCGTCGGGAATGGAGAAGGTCAAGATTCTCCAATTCCTGCTTCGGATCCTCGTTGGAATTGCTGAGGATGACGGAGTAACCCCGGCTTCTGGCCATCGCCTCCAGACCATTCATGGCCTCCGTGTAAAACAGATTGGTGATATCGGGGACCACCAAGCCGACTACGTGGCTCCGGCCGGTTTTCAGGCCTTGCGCGAGAGTGTCGGGGTGATAATCGAGCTGGCGCATCACCTCTTCGACCCGTCGCTTCGATTCCGCGCCAACCGTGCCCTTCTTGTTAAGCACAGCGGAGACGGTGGCCACGGAAACGCCAGCTAGGCGCGCCACATCTCGCAGGGTGAAGGAATTTGAGGAAGCGTTGCGCATCGATTAAGTGTTCTTGGCCGGACTCACTTTTTCGAGCCACTCGGAGTGTTGTCCGGGCGGTTATCTGAGGTTGATGTAGTGAATTGGGTTTGTCCATCCCTAGCGCCTTGGATGAACGTGTTGCCCACACCGCTGTAGTTGCCATACATGCCGCCGACTTCCGTGTTGGGCGTGTATTGGAGCAATGTCGCGTTATTTGTCGCTCCGATGTCTCTCATGAATTGGGCCGTGTCCACGGAAAGCGCCGAGGCAACGTCCTTGAGTTCAGTTCTGACGCGAGTGCCCGCAAGAGTCGAAGTGGCCTGGTAGGATTCTTTCTCCTTGAAAGAATCGACGACGAACGGGGACAGTTTCACGACCTCTTCGGTCGTTTCGCTGATGGTTCCAGCGGCTGGCGGCGATGCTGGAGCGGCTTGGCCGAACGATCTCGGAACAACCGCGAAGGAGAACACGGCGACGGCAAGACACACGCCCGCCTTAAATGAATGACGGTTCATCGGGTTCGTTTGGGTTGGGGGGGTGCGATCAGTGCTCATACGGGTTCATAGAGTCGGGGTTTGATGGCCCGTCCAGAGGACGGACACAACGAGGGTACGAATACAACAGGAACTCTGATTTCGCAACGAGATGTTCGGCAATGCTTGAAACGTTTAACATGAGTTTTAAAAATGTTACTAAGTGTTATTGTTGAAATGTTTCCAATTGACAGGCAGACTCCCTTCCTGCCTGCTTTGCTTCTTCACATGAAACAATTCGGGCGCGCTGGCATGCTTGTCGTCTGCGCGGCTTTTTCGGCCGCATCAGCGCCGGCTTCCACCTTGGAGATGGGTGAGCTCTCGCGTCTCACCAACGCCAAGTCGCGGTCCATTTCCTCCGAAAGCCCTACCGGAGAGAAGGGCATGGGTGCCATGTCATGCTGACAGACGGCCCCCCGGTTATAATCCCAGTCGGGGACTTTTTTGAGGATGAGCAGGAAACGCTATCTGTGTCCTGAACCCAAAGCATTACTCATGTCTTCACTGCACGCTAAAGCCTCTCTCCCTCAACCCTCCCCACATATCTTTTTCCCCTCAAATCACCAATCCCCGCTTATGCAGAACTTGACGCACACAACTATTAACGACGTGGCTGACGCCTCTCCTGCTGGTGGCGTGTTTTCTCTCCGTTGGCTCCTGCGCCGGCTCATCCCTTTCCTTCTTCTTGCCATGCTGCTCTCGACTCTCCCCCGAGCCGGCGCTGCCACGCCGACCTTCCGGCGCGGTGTGAACATCGCCAGCTGGCTGTCGCAAAATGAGCCCGGGCTGCCCTATGCCGCGCCCTGGTTCAGCGAGGAGGATGTCGCCTGGATTGCCGCGCAAGGCTTCGACCACATCCGCTTCCCGATAGACTCGCGCCTCTGGCTGAAGCCGGACGGCATGCTCGACGAGGCGAAGGTGGTTCCGTTCGACCACGCGCTGGATTGGGCCCGCCGGCACGGCCTCGGCGCCATTCTCGACGTCCACTTCCTCGACGGCGCGGATTTCAGCTCGGGCGCCGCCTCCGATCTCCGCGTCTTCACCGACCCGGCGCTCATGGACAAGGCGGCGCAGCTATGGCGCCGGCTAGCGGTGCGGTATGCACACGAGAGCGACTACCTGCGTTTCGAACTGTTAAACGAACCAAAGGCTGAGCAAAACGCCCAGCTCAATGTCTTCAATATCCGCATGCTCGCCGCCATCCGGGAGAGCAACCCGACGCGGGTGGTATATTTCCCCGTGAACAAATGGAACACCATTCCGAACGTCGTGGACCTCGCGTTGCCTGCCAACGACCTCAATGTTGCGGTCACCGTGCATTTCTACGAGCCCTTCGTGTTCACGCACCAGCGGTCGCCCTGGGTCTACTCGCCGTACTCGGTCGCGCACATGCCGCCGGTCCCCTTCCCCGGCGTCGTGCCCGATCTCCGCGCCACCGGCGACAAGGATCATCCGGACTACAAGATGAGCGGGGTCGCGCTCTCGGTGGCGAAGGACATTGAGTCGATGTTTGACCAGCTGGCGCGCTGGGCGGCCACCAAGGGGGCGCACCGCGAGATCCTCCTCGGCGAATTCGGCGTGTACTACCAGGCCGACCCGGCCTCCACGATCAACTGGACTCGCGCGGTGCGTCAGGCCTGCGAACGCCGCGGCTTCGGCTGGACGGTCTGGGCCTACCAAGGCGTCTTCCCCGTGCGCGAGCAGGACGGCACGCCCGCTCCCATGCTGGCGGGCCTGTTCAAGAATTAGCCGGGCCGGGGGCGCACTCCGGCCCCGCGCCGCTCAGCCGCTTTTCCGTCAGGGGCAGCATGACGCCGCGGCGGAAAAGCGTCACCTGCCCCCGTGCTCGAGGAGAAGACGATGAAAATGCATTGCGTCGCCACCGAAATTGCCGCCTCGACCGCATGGCGCGACCTAACGGGAGATGGGACGCAACGCTGCCGGAGTGACCAACGGGCCTTACGGTGCAACGGTGTAGTCGCCCTGCAGGTCGATCTCCGCCGAAGAACGGCCGACGAAGACCGTGAACTTTCCCGGCTCCTGTTTCCAAGTGTGCGTGGTCATGTCCCAGAACGACATGGCGCGCGGATCAAGCGGCAGCGTTACGTGGCGGGTTTCGCCGGGTTTCAGGTTGACATGCGCGAAGCCCTTCAGCTCCTTCAGCGGACGCGGAACGCTGGCCGTCGGGTTGCCCAGATAAAGTTGCGCCACCGCGGTGCCCGCGCGGGAGCCCGTGTTGGTCACGTCGAACGACACCGTCACGGTTTCGCCGGGTTTGGGGGCTCCAGGCGTCAGGTCCAGGTTCTTGAAGGCGAAGGTCGTGTAGCTCAGCCCGTAGCCGAAGGGGAAGAGCGGTTTCACACCGTTGTGCTCATAACCGCGGTAGCCCACGAAAACGCCTTCTTTGTAAACCACGGTGTCGTCCGGCGCGTTGACGTAGTAACTGTCGTGCACGGGATTGTCGGACCAGCGGCACTCGAAACTGATGGGCAGGCGGCCCGACGGATCGATGTCGCCAAACAGGATGCGGGGCAGCGCGCGTCCGCCTTCCTGGCCTGGATACCAGCCGTGCAGGAATGCCGGTACGCGATCAATCCACTTGCTCACGTCAGCACTGCCGCCGGCCTGAAGGACGATGATGGTTTTCGCGTTGGCCGCGCTGACCGCCTCGACGAGTTCATCCTGTCCTATCCCCAGTTCAAAGGAACGGTCAGCGCCCTCGGTCTCCGTGGCCGGGTTGAATCCGACGCACACCACGGCGGCATCGACGGCGGCGGCGATCTTTTTCGCCTCCGGCGTGACGATGTCGTTGGCGGCAATCACACCCAGACCGGTCATTTGCTGGCGGGAGGCAGCGCCGAACACGCACTCAAATTTCACCGTATAGGCGTTGCCCGCCTGCAGGGGCAGGCTCAGCCACACCGGCACTTGGCCTTCGTGCGTGGCCAGCGTGTGCACCAGTTTGCCGTCGACGTAGAGCATGGAGGCATCGCACCCGGAGCAGTTGATCAGCCAGAGGTAGTCTCCGGTCCTTGCCGGGGTGTAGTAGCCAGTCCACCGCACCGACAGACCCGGCACGAGCCGGGACTGCAGACTTTCCCCCTGCCAGTGAAAATTGAGGCGAAGGTCGGTGCGCAGCTGCGGCGTGCCGGAGAAGTCGGCGTTGGGGTAATACTCGCCGCGCAGGCCCGGCTGGTGGCCGCTCTCGTCCCGGAAGAAATTGGTCCCGCCAAGGATGTCTTCCTCCGACACAAGGCCCGGGTCATACAGCACCTTGGCGCTGCCGCGGAGATAGTGGCTGATGCCTTCCAGGTAGCTGACAGCGTTGAACGGCTGCACGGCGGCGCTGCCGCCGCCGACCGGCACGGCGGGATAGGCGCCCGGACCGATTACGGCGATGGTCTTGACCGCCGCCTTGTCCAGCGGGAGCAGCGCGCCCTCGTTCTTGAGCAGGACAAGGCCCTCCTCCGCCCCCTGAAGGGCCACCGCCCGATCCTCCTCACTGTAGCGTGGAATGCCCAAGTCTTGCTGTTCGCGATCGAGGAACCCGAATTCAATCGCGGTATGCACGATGCGGCGCACCTTGTCATCTATGGTCGCCAAGGTCAGTTTCCCCGATTGCAGGGCCGGAAGCAGGCTCTGCCGGTTCATGAATCCGCCGGTTGGCATTTCGAGATCGAGTCCGCCGTTGGCGGCCGCCACGCCGTCATAGGTGGCCCACCAATCGGACATGATGATGCCTCGAAATCCCCAGTCCTTTTTCACGACATCAATGTTGAGCAGCGCATTCTGCGTCAGGTGCTGGCCGTTGACGAGGTTGTAGGAATCCATGATGGCACCGACCCGGGCCTCCTTCACCGCGGCTTCAAAGATGGGTAGGTAAATCTCGCGCTCGGTGCGTTCATCGATCTGGTCGTTGACGTTGTGCCGGTCAAACTCGGAGTTATTGCCCATGAAATGTTTGACCGTGGCGATCACGCCCTGGCTCTGGACGCCCTCGATGTAATTGACCACGATCCGTGCGCCGAGGACGGGATCCTCGCCAAAGTATTCGAAGTTCCGTCCGTTCATCGGCGCGCGGTAGAGGTTCACGCCGGGGCCAAGCAGGAAATGGACACCCCTGGCGCGCGCGTCACGGCCGATGCTCTCCCCGATGCGCATTGCCATGGCGGGATCCCAAGTCGCCGCCAGCCCGATGCCGGCAGGGTAGGCGGTGGAAAGCCCGAAATTCCGCACACCCATGGGGCCGTCGGCCATCTTGAGGCGGGGCCAGCCGATCTCCGGGTAGCCGCGGATGAAGAAACCATCCACGCCGCCGAGCAGGTCAATCTTCTGTTCCACGGTCATCTTGGCCATGATGGCGTCGACCCGCGCGGAGTCGGGCATCGCCGGATCCTGCGCGTGCGCGGTGATCGTCAGGGGCAACAGGAGGCCGAGAAGGGTGGGAAGCTTGAATGCTTTCATAGTGGTTGGTCCGGGGGGGTTGCGCCAAGAGTAGTTGCAGGACACCGCCCCGGATCCATCAGACAATTAGATGACATGAGGCCGGCTGGCCGCGTTTGTTCAGACGATCGGTTTGGCAGCAATCCAAAGGTTATTTCGGTTTTGGCACGACGACTGACTTGGTGGCTATAAGGGGATTGGCGGCAGGGGGGATGCTTTTTCTGAACCCGCAGCCTCTGGATTGCTGTGCTCCGGATGGAGGATTCCGCTCATTTTTTGGCGTTGGGAAGCTGGATTTCTGGGGGCCTTCGGCTGTCACGGTCCTCCCAGCGGCGCGGCCACTTCAATGACCGCTCCTACGCCCGCATCGATGTAGTGATCGCCGAACACGTCACGAAAAATGGCCACAGCGGCCCCACCGGTGCAATGGGCTCCGCTCACGCGCGTCACTCCCATGGCTTTCATGGACGTGGCGATGGTGCGTACGTCTGCCAACGAGGTGTACAGCAGGTGGAAGCCGCCGATCACCAGGTAAATTGGGCGTCCGCTCTCCTTCTTGACTTGCTCAAGCATGGCGAGAATTCCCGGATGGGAGCAGCCCACGATCACCACCAACCCCGGCGGCGTATCCACCACGAGGCATTGTTCCCAGTCCCACTGCTCGTTCTTGGAGTCCGCCCCCGGTTTTCCTTGCGGGATGGCTCCCCCGAACCGCAGCGGTTCGCTTACCGTAATTCCATCGAACACTTTCGTCATTACCGTCACCGGCACGCGCACGAGGCCGGCGGCGTCAAGTGCGGCCGCTGCTTTCTTGTGGCGGTCGAAGCTGTGCGGCGTGTAGACGGGCACCCCTTTGCCGACGGCGAGCCCCGGCGCCCCAAGCGTGTGGTCGTCGTGGTAGTGCGAGATGACGACCGCCTCGATCCGTGCCGGGTCCACGTTCAGCGCCGCTAGGTTGTCCTTGAGCACCTCAGGGTCCGGACCTGTATCGAGCAACACCGTGTGTCCGTGGGCCTGAGCAAGGCAGGCGAAGCCCCACTCGGCCTCGACGCCGGGTCTCGCCACCGCGTTGTCCACGAGCACCGTCAAGCGCGCCGCCGGTTCCGCCGAGTGAACAGTGGCGATCAGCAAAGTCGCCGCTGCGATCAGAATTCCGGCACCCATGACTGATGTCCGGCGTGGTTGTTGGATAGTGTGCATGTTGTTCTGGTGGGATGGAGTGGCGCTGGTTGTGGGTCGCCGTTGATCAGGTATCGAAGACGATCAATTGCGTTTAGGGTGCCGGTGGAGGGGCGGTCGATTGCCGGACGCGCAACTCCGCCTTTAGTATCAACAGGGGATCCTTGATTTCCGCCGCTTCTGGGGATTCTGGCTCCATCGCCGCCAAGAGCATGCGCATGGCCTGCCACCCGAGTTCGAAGACCGGCTGTGCCACGGCGGTCAGCTGCGGGCGGAAGTGGGCAGCCCACGGAAAGTCGTCGAAGGCGAGAACGCTCACCTGCTCCGGACAGGGGGTCTGGCATTCGGCCAGGGCGCGCATGAGACCCAACGTCATGCTGTTATTGCACGCGAAAATGGCCGTCGGAGGTTCGGGCAGAGCCATGAGCCGCATGCCACATTGGTAGCCGCTTTCCGGATGAAAATCGCCCTCCTGTAAGTAGGATTCCCGAATGGGAAGGCGGGCTTCCTGCATCGCCGCCCTAAATCCGGCTAACCGCCCAGCGCCAACTGACAGATCCAGGCGGCCGGCGATGATCGCGATCTTGATGTGACCGAGCCCGATGAGATGATTCGTCGCGGTCTGGGCGGCGCCGGCGTTGTCCACGATCACCGCCCGGCCGGAAAAACCAGCGGACGGCAGCCGGTCCATGAACACGATCGGAAAACGGCGCATGGTCAGGCGGTCGTAAGCCACGTGCCCCGACGAGCAGGCCAGGACAACACCGTCCACGCGTCGGGAATGGAGAAGGTCAAGATTCTCCAATTCCTGCTTCGGATCCTCGTTGGAATTGCTGAGGATGACGGAGTAACCCCGGCTTCTGGCCATCGCCTCCAGACCATTCATGGCCTCCGTGTAAAACAGATTGGTGATATCGGGGACCACCAAGCCGACTACGTGGCTCCGGCCGGTTTTCAGGCCTTGCGCGAGAGTGTCGGGGTGATAATCGAGCTGGCGCATCACCTCTTCGACCCGTCGCTTCGATTCCGCGCCAACCGTGCCCTTCTTGTTAAGCACAGCGGAGACGGTGGCCACGGAAACGCCAGCTAGGCGCGCCACATCTCGCAGGGTGAAGGAATTTGAGGAAGCGTTGCGCATCGATTAAGTGTTCTTGGCCGGACTCACTTTTTCGAGCCACTCGGAGTGTTGTCCGGGCGGTTATCTGAGGTTGATGTAGTGAATTGGGTTTGTCCATCCCTAGCGCCTTGGATGAACGTGTTGCCCACACCGCTGTAGTTGCCATACATGCCGCCGACTTCCGTGTTGGGCGTGTATTGGAGCAATGTCGCGTTATTTGTCGCTCCGATGTCTCTCATGAATTGGGCCGTGTCCACGGAAAGCGCCGAGGCAACGTCCTTGAGTTCAGTTCTGACGCGAGTGCCCGCAAGAGTCGAAGTGGCCTGGTAGGATTCTTTCTCCTTGAAAGAATCGACGACGAACGGGGACAGTTTCACGACCTCTTCGGTCGTTTCGCTGATGGTTCCAGCGGCTGGCGGCGATGCTGGAGCGGCTTGGCCGAACGATCTCGGAACAACCGCGAAGGAGAACACGGCGACGGCAAGACACACGCCCGCCTTAAATGAATGACGGTTCATCGGGTTCGTTTGGGTTGGGGGGGTGCGATCAGTGCTCATACGGGTTCATAGAGTCGGGGTTTGATGGCCCGTCCAGAGGACGGACACAACGAGGGTACGAATACAACAGGAACTCTGATTTCGCAACGAGATGTTCGGCAATGCTTGAAACGTTTAACATGAGTTTTAAAAATGTTACTAAGTGTTATTGTTGAAATGTTTCCAATTGACAGGCAGACTCCCTTCCTGCCTGCTTTGCTTCTTCACATGAAACAATTCGGGCGCGCTGGCATGCTTGTCGTCTGCGCGGCTTTTTCGGCCGCATCAGCGCCGGCTTCCACCTTGGAGATGGGTGAGCTCTCGCGTCTCACCAACGCCAAGTCGCGGTCCATTTCCTCCGAAAGCCCTACCGGAGAGAAGGGCATGGGTGCCATGTCATGCTGACAGACGGCCCCCCGGTTATAATCCCAGTCGGGGACTTTTTTGAGGATGAGCAGGAAACGCTATCTGTGTCCTGAACCCAAAGCATTACTCATGTCTTCACTGCACGCTAAAGCCTCTCTCCCTCAACCCTCCCCACATATCTTTTTCCCCTCAAATCACCAATCCCCGCTTATGCAGAACTTGACGCACACAACTATTAACGACGTGGCTGACGCCTCTCCTGCTGGTGGCGTGTTTTCTCTCCGTTGGCTCCTGCGCCGGCTCATCCCTTTCCTTCTTCTTGCCATGCTGCTCTCGACTCTCCCCCGAGCCGGCGCTGCCACGCCGACCTTCCGGCGCGGTGTGAACATCGCCAGCTGGCTGTCGCAAAATGAGCCCGGGCTGCCCTATGCCGCGCCCTGGTTCAGCGAGGAGGATGTCGCCTGGATTGCCGCGCAAGGCTTCGACCACATCCGCTTCCCGATAGACTCGCGCCTCTGGCTGAAGCCGGACGGCATGCTCGACGAGGCGAAGGTGGTTCCGTTCGACCACGCGCTGGATTGGGCCCGCCGGCACGGCCTCGGCGCCATTCTCGACGTCCACTTCCTCGACGGCGCGGATTTCAGCTCGGGCGCCGCCTCCGATCTCCGCGTCTTCACCGACCCGGCGCTCATGGACAAGGCGGCGCAGCTATGGCGCCGGCTAGCGGTGCGGTATGCACACGAGAGCGACTACCTGCGTTTCGAACTGTTAAACGAACCAAAGGCTGAGCAAAACGCCCAGCTCAATGTCTTCAATATCCGCATGCTCGCCGCCATCCGGGAGAGCAACCCGACGCGGGTGGTATATTTCCCCGTGAACAAATGGAACACCATTCCGAACGTCGTGGACCTCGCGTTGCCTGCCAACGACCTCAATGTTGCGGTCACCGTGCATTTCTACGAGCCCTTCGTGTTCACGCACCAGCGGTCGCCCTGGGTCTACTCGCCGTACTCGGTCGCGCACATGCCGCCGGTCCCCTTCCCCGGCGTCGTGCCCGATCTCCGCGCCACCGGCGACAAGGATCATCCGGACTACAAGATGAGCGGGGTCGCGCTCTCGGTGGCGAAGGACATTGAGTCGATGTTTGACCAGCTGGCGCGCTGGGCGGCCACCAAGGGGGCGCACCGCGAGATCCTCCTCGGCGAATTCGGCGTGTACTACCAGGCCGACCCGGCCTCCACGATCAACTGGACTCGCGCGGTGCGTCAGGCCTGCGAACGCCGCGGCTTCGGCTGGACGGTCTGGGCCTACCAAGGCGTCTTCCCCGTGCGCGAGCAGGACGGCACGCCCGCTCCCATGCTGGCGGGCCTGTTCAAGAATTAGCCGGGCCGGGGGCGCACTCCGGCCCCGCGCCGCTCAGCCGCTTTTCCGTCAGGGGCAGCATGACGCCGCGGCGGAAAAGCGTCACCTGCCCCCGTGCTCGAGGAGAAGACGATGAAAATGCATTGCGTCGCCACCGAAATTGCCGCCTCGACCGCATGGCGCGACCTAACGGGAGATGGGACGCAACGCTGCCGGAGTGACCAACGGGCCTTACGGTGCAACGGTGTAGTCGCCCTGCAGGTCGATCTCCGCCGAAGAACGGCCGACGAAGACCGTGAACTTTCCCGGCTCCTGTTTCCAAGTGTGCGTGGTCATGTCCCAGAACGACATGGCGCGCGGATCAAGCGGCAGCGTTACGTGGCGGGTTTCGCCGGGTTTCAGGTTGACATGCGCGAAGCCCTTCAGCTCCTTCAGCGGACGCGGAACGCTGGCCGTCGGGTTGCCCAGATAAAGTTGCGCCACCGCGGTGCCCGCGCGGGAGCCCGTGTTGGTCACGTCGAACGACACCGTCACGGTTTCGCCGGGTTTGGGGGCTCCAGGCGTCAGGTCCAGGTTCTTGAAGGCGAAGGTCGTGTAGCTCAGCCCGTAGCCGAAGGGGAAGAGCGGTTTCACACCGTTGTGCTCATAACCGCGGTAGCCCACGAAAACGCCTTCTTTGTAAACCACGGTGTCGTCCGGCGCGTTGACGTAGTAACTGTCGTGCACGGGATTGTCGGACCAGCGGCACTCGAAACTGATGGGCAGGCGGCCCGACGGATCGATGTCGCCAAACAGGATGCGGGGCAGCGCGCGTCCGCCTTCCTGGCCTGGATACCAGCCGTGCAGGAATGCCGGTACGCGATCAATCCACTTGCTCACGTCAGCACTGCCGCCGGCCTGAAGGACGATGATGGTTTTCGCGTTGGCCGCGCTGACCGCCTCGACGAGTTCATCCTGTCCTATCCCCAGTTCAAAGGAACGGTCAGCGCCCTCGGTCTCCGTGGCCGGGTTGAATCCGACGCACACCACGGCGGCATCGACGGCGGCGGCGATCTTTTTCGCCTCCGGCGTGACGATGTCGTTGGCGGCAATCACACCCAGACCGGTCATTTGCTGGCGGGAGGCAGCGCCGAACACGCACTCAAATTTCACCGTATAGGCGTTGCCCGCCTGCAGGGGCAGGCTCAGCCACACCGGCACTTGGCCTTCGTGCGTGGCCAGCGTGTGCACCAGTTTGCCGTCGACGTAGAGCATGGAGGCATCGCACCCGGAGCAGTTGATCAGCCAGAGGTAGTCTCCGGTCCTTGCCGGGGTGTAGTAGCCAGTCCACCGCACCGACAGACCCGGCACGAGCCGGGACTGCAGACTTTCCCCCTGCCAGTGAAAATTGAGGCGAAGGTCGGTGCGCAGCTGCGGCGTGCCGGAGAAGTCGGCGTTGGGGTAATACTCGCCGCGCAGGCCCGGCTGGTGGCCGCTCTCGTCCCGGAAGAAATTGGTCCCGCCAAGGATGTCTTCCTCCGACACAAGGCCCGGGTCATACAGCACCTTGGCGCTGCCGCGGAGATAGTGGCTGATGCCTTCCAGGTAGCTGACAGCGTTGAACGGCTGCACGGCGGCGCTGCCGCCGCCGACCGGCACGGCGGGATAGGCGCCCGGACCGATTACGGCGATGGTCTTGACCGCCGCCTTGTCCAGCGGGAGCAGCGCGCCCTCGTTCTTGAGCAGGACAAGGCCCTCCTCCGCCCCCTGAAGGGCCACCGCCCGATCCTCCTCACTGTAGCGTGGAATGCCCAAGTCTTGCTGTTCGCGATCGAGGAACCCGAATTCAATCGCGGTATGCACGATGCGGCGCACCTTGTCATCTATGGTCGCCAAGGTCAGTTTCCCCGATTGCAGGGCCGGAAGCAGGCTCTGCCGGTTCATGAATCCGCCGGTTGGCATTTCGAGATCGAGTCCGCCGTTGGCGGCCGCCACGCCGTCATAGGTGGCCCACCAATCGGACATGATGATGCCTCGAAATCCCCAGTCCTTTTTCACGACATCAATGTTGAGCAGCGCATTCTGCGTCAGGTGCTGGCCGTTGACGAGGTTGTAGGAATCCATGATGGCACCGACCCGGGCCTCCTTCACCGCGGCTTCAAAGATGGGTAGGTAAATCTCGCGCTCGGTGCGTTCATCGATCTGGTCGTTGACGTTGTGCCGGTCAAACTCGGAGTTATTGCCCATGAAATGTTTGACCGTGGCGATCACGCCCTGGCTCTGGACGCCCTCGATGTAATTGACCACGATCCGTGCGCCGAG
>Ga0265316_10001359_pt1 | contig 26319 bp, 23 predicted proteins | sample 4522metaG_FD_202092 | JGI IMG/M metagenome (GOLD analysis project Ga0265316, IMG submission 202092) | Rhizosphere microbial communities from Carex aquatilis grown in University of Washington, Seatle, WA, United States - 4-5-22 metaG | ecosystem: Host-associated > Plants > Roots > Rhizosphere >... | reverse complement strand
TCGTTGTTACGAAGGCATCCGCCCGTCCGGCGTTGGCGGCTTGCGCGGGGTTGGCCACGGGGAAGTCCGCGGCGCGCGTGCCGCCGGCCACCACCACGTTCCCCGCCGGATCGAGCGCCAGGCCTGTGACCCAATTCTGCGCCATGAGGGCCCCGGGTTCCGCGGCATAGGTGCTCACCGGCCCGAAGCTCGAGTGGCCGCGCAGAAGCGTGGAGAAAACCAGGCTCGAACCGTCGGGACTGAGCTTGCTGACGAAGCCGGCCGTCTGCGGGTTGTTCACCACCGTGTACAGCGTTGCCGAGGCGCCTATGGGAACGGTGGCTATGACACTGGGCAGGATGCCGGAGACCGTCGACGGGGGAACCGGCGAACCGATCGCCGTCCAGGTGAGCCCGCGGTCATGTGACGTGTACATGTCGTTGTTATATGGGGCCGCGTACAATGTCCCGTTGGGGTCCACGGCCACGCCGCCGACGGAGCCGGATACCGCCGAGGAAGCGAGCGGCGTCCACGTGACGCCCCCGTCGGTGCTGCGCTGGCTGAAGCCGACATAGATGGTGGAGGGGCTGGTGGAAGTATCGACCGTGATGGGGGCGATTGGGAGCACTGACGGGATCTCGGTCCAGTTGGCGCCGCCGTCCGTGCTGCGCCAGACCATGGCCGGAGTTCCCCCGATGCCGAAACGGCCGGGGCCCGGCACCGCGACGGAGAAGGCGAATAAGTGCCCGCTCACTTGTGGGTCGAGCGCCAGGTAGTAAGTCGGAGTTCCGGGGAAAACGATGTTACTCCATGTTACTCCGCCGTCGGTGCTCTTGGCGGTTCCGCTGTCCCATTGGATATAGACTGTGTTAGGACTCTGCGCGTCTACTAACACTTCGAGGGCCAGGGCGGAAGCGGAAGAATCGATCGCGGTCCAGTTGCTTCCGCCATTCACGGTTTTGTAGACCACACCTGGAGTTACTCCCGAGCCCGTGGCGGCGTATAAGGTCTGCGGGTGAACAGGATCGATGGTCAGCACCTGCGGGGCCGTTCCCGCGAGGCCCTGGCTGGCTTTGCTCCAGGTGACGCCGCCATCCGGGCTTTTGAAAATGCCGGCATCGGCGGTGGCCGCGTAGAGCGTGCCGGGCGACGTGGGGTCCGCCAGCAACGTTTGCAAGAATGCGAACGGCAGATTGTCCAGAGGCGCCCAGGTGAAGCCACCATCGCCGCTCTTCCACAACGGACGCGCGCCCATGTCGCTTTGTAAAGGACGCAGCAGAGGGAAATCCACCGACGTGGTGATTCCCCCAACGTAGGCCGCGCCCGTGCGGTCCACGGCGATCGCCATGCCGTAGGCATCCACGCTGCCGCCCAGGGTTACTTCATAGATTTTCTTCGAGCCATCCGGCGAGATTTTGAATACCAGGGCTTGCATGTCGCCGGGCGGGCCGAAGGCTTGCGTAGTGCCGACAGGGTAATACGAAGATGCCGATCCGGCGACGTACGCGGCGCCGGCGGAATCCACGGCGATGGCCGATGCGCCGCCGTACGCCGCAAAGCTTCCATATGGATGGTAGTACGAATACACCAGCGCGCCCTGCGGGTTCAGCTTGGTGACGAACATTCCGAACCCGGTGGCCGAGCTGGCAAAACCGGTGAAACCTGCCGCGCTCCCGGCCGAGCCGGTCACGTAGGCGTTCCCGCTGGCATCTACCGCCAGGCCATAAGCGCCGTCGTCGTTCGGGCCGCCCAGGTACGTGGAATAGATCAGTTTCGAGCCGGTTGGGTCCAGTTTGGTGACGAAAGCATCCCAGCCGTACGGCCCGGCGCCATCGTTGATGCTGCCCTGCGCCGCGTTCAGTAGGGGGAAGTCGGAGGACCGCGTCCATCCGGTGACCAGCACGTTGCCCGCGGCATCCACGCCCACCGCGGTGGCATAATCGTCGGCGCTGCCCCCCAGGAACGTGCACCAAAGCACGGTGCCATCGGGCGCCAACTTGGCGACGAACGCGTCGCTCGCGATGGCAGCGGGATTCGCCAGGGACCCGTTGCCGGCGAGCCTGGTCTGGAACGCCCCGGCGGTGGCAGGGAAGTCGGGCGAATAGGTCAAGCCGGCGATATAAGTGTTGCCCTGCGCGTCGGACGCAACCGCCGCCGCGTAGTCCTGACCCGAGCCGCCGAGGACGGCGGAAAACCCCGGCCCGCCCGCGTGCGCCACCGCAGTGGCCCAAAGCGCCACAACCAGTGAGGCACACCGACACCACCGGCGCGCGCCTCCGCGTTCTAACACCCGCATATTCGATAGCTCCAGCGGCTATGGAGCAGGTGCCGTGCCAAGTTACAACCAGCTACCCCCGGCCGGGGCGGTCGAGGTAATCTCCCGACAAGATCCGCCGCTCCGCATCCACCGGCCGGTTGTACACGTAAACCCAAGCGGGCGACTGCTCGCCGGTATCGAGCAGGACGTCGCCGGTGACGCGCGTGAAATCGGCGCCTTCATACCGGTCGAGGATCGCCAGCGTTCGCTCGGCATCGCGCAGCCGGTACACCTCTCCGAGGACCCATTCCTCCTCCGCGGACGAAAGCACCAGGCCGGGATAGCGGCCGATATCGTACAGCCTCCCATGAATCCGCGCGCCGCCGAGGAGGCTTTCCCCTTCCGCGAGCAATCGCGCGAACTCGTTGTGAAACACGGGTCGCAGCGTGCCGTAGACGAACAGACGATCCATAAGTGACCAGCATAACGCGGGGGGAATATTCACCGCAGAGGCACAGAGACGCAGAGAAAACCAAGAAGGGCCAGCGTGCTTTGCGGACTTGGTTGCGTTCCCGTGGTTGGCGCGCAGAGGGAGTAGAGAGCGCAGAGGGGAGCCGTGCTCGCGGCTTGCGCAAGCACGGCAGGTTGGTCGGCGAGCTTTCACAAATCTCCCCCCAAGGACGCTGATTACCTCCGCCCCCTCTGCGCGCCGGCCCCGAGCGCACCGAACTCCGACCTCCCGATGCACTCTCAGAGACTCTGCGCCTCAGCGCCTCGGCGGTGAACCCCATCTCTGCGGTGAACCCCATCTCACCGAACCCCGCCACGGCTGCGAGCACGGCTCCCCTCTGCGCCCTCTGCCCCCTCTGCGCGCCAAGCCCGGCAACGCCCCAAAGGCACAAAACACGCTGGCTCTTGTTGGTTTTTCTCTGCGGCTCGGCGCCTCTGCGGTGAACCCCTCTTGAATAGCCGATACTAGGTTCGTATGGACATCATCACCGGCAACGTCGGATGGATCGAAGTGATTTGCGGGCCCATGTTCTCGGGCAAGAGCGAAGAGCTGATCAGACGCCTGCGCAGAGGCATGATCGCGCGCAAACGGGTCGAGGTCTTCAAGCCGTCGATCGACGACCGCTACTCTACCGACGAAATCGTCTCGCATGGCGATCTGCGCATGAAATCCCAAGTGGTCGCGAGCGCCAGCGAGATCATCGAGCGCCTCGACTGGCGCTCCGAAGTGGTGGGCATCGACGAAGCCAACTTCATGGGCCCGGATCTCGTCGGCGTGGCCCAGCGCCTCGCCGATAGCGGCAAACAGGTGATCGTCGCCGGCCTCGATACCGACTACCTGGGGCGGCCCTTCGCCCCCATTCCCGACCTGCTGGCGCACGCCGAATCCATCACTAAGACGCTGGCCATCTGCGTGCGGTGCGGCAACCCCGCCAAGCATACCCAGCGGCTCCGCGGTTCCGACGACCTGATTGTAGTCGCCGGCTCCGACATGTACGAAGCGCGCTGCCGCCGCTGCTTCGAGCCCGGCATCCCCAAACAGGTGGAGATGGATTTCGTGAAGGCGAAAAGCCGCAGTACGACTTAGTTGCCGCCCGGCGGCAGGTCGCTGTTATAGATGTCTTCGATAGCCTTCCACGTGCCGTCGGCCTGCTTCTTCCAGACTGTCAGATACTTGCCCGTATCGACGAAAGGCTTGCCCTCGCGTCCGGTGTTAGTGCGGCTGTAAGTGCCTTCCGAATAGACCAGGATACCGGAAGCTTCGATCTTACTCGCGGTGAAAGACAGCGCGAAGTTGGGGTCCTGCATCATAGGCGTCAACACCGCCTTGATGTTGTCCATGCCGCGGAAGATCGGCTCATTCGGGATCATCACCGTCGCGTCGTCGGCATAGTACTCCGCGAACTTAGCCGCGTTCTTGGAGGCGGCGTCCTTATTCCACGCTTCACTCCTGGCTTTGACAGCCTGAGCGTCGGCGGCGTCGCTACCCGAACAGCCCGCCGAGATTGCCAGTAGCCCCACGCACCCTATCAGCAAACCGATACGCATTCGTCCTCATGCCTCCTTGGGCATCCAAAGTGTATAGGCCAGCATAACCGGTGTCAATGCTCGCAACGCGTCTGCGTAGCCGGGCCCCGGCGCGCGGAGAGGCCCTTACGGCGCCCAGGCCGGCATCACGTACGCGTAGAACACCACGATCAGCCCGGTCAGCGTGGCCAGCAGCACGCTGTGTTTCAAGGTGAAGCGGAATAGCAGCGACTCGTCCTCGCGCTTCATGTTGGTGGCGCAGGAGGCTACCGCGATGCTGGTCAGGCTGATCATCTTGCCCATCACCCCGCCGGCGGAGTTGGCTGAGGCCATCAGCAGGGCGTTCATCCCCAGTTTGTGCGCAGTCACCACCTGCAGGTTGCCGAACAGCGCGTTGGCGGAGGTGTCGCTGCCGGTGAGAAACACCCCAACCCAGCCGAGCATCGTGCCGGCGAACGGAAACAGCGCGCCCGTCCCTGCGAACGCCAGGCCCAGCGTGTTGGTGGCGCCCGAGTGGTTCATCAGGTAGGCCAGCGCCATTACCGTTGCCAGGGTCAGTTCCGCCAGCGCCAGTTGCTTGCACGTCTTGCCTACCACGCGCACGAATTGTGACGGCTTCAACTCCACCACCGCGGCGCCCAGTACGGCCGCCAGCAGGCACGAGGTTCCCGATGCCGCCAGCCAGCCGAACTTGTAAGGCGTGGCAGTGGCGGGTAAGCCGGGCCAGTGAACGATCAGCGAGTACTGGTCCAGGAACTTCTGGAACGGAGGATAGCCCCATAGCAGGACGCAGACTACCAGCAGGTAATAGGGCGCCCACGCCGTGATCACCACGCGCAGAGGCTGCGGCTTGTGGTCCGCGGGCAGGTGCCCGGCGCCGCGAATTTTCAGCAGCACAAACAGCACGCCCATGGCGGCCATCGAGGCCAGAATATCGGTGAGCTGCGCGTTGAGAAAATTCGAGACCACGAACTGGGTGGCGGAGAAGGCTACGCCGCACGCGGCCGCCGCGGGCAGGACGCCTTTCAATCCCTTCCATCCGAACATCACCATCACCAGGTAGGCCGGCAGGATCAGCGAGACCGGGGCGCAGATGCGGCCCACGCCGGCGCTCAACCGGTCGAACGGCAGCCCGGTGGTGACGGCCAGGGTGGTGAGCGGAATGGCGATGGAGCCGAAGGCCACGGGCGCGGTGTTGGCCAGCAGGCAGACGGCCGCCGCGCGGAACGGCGCCACTCCCAGGCCCACCAGCATGGCGCCCGCCACGGCAACCGGAGTCCCGAATCCCGCGGCCCCTTCAATGAATGCGCCGAACGCAAAGGCAATCAACAGCGCCTGCCAGCGCGGGTCGTCCGTGAGGTGGCCGATGGAGTCTTTCAGGACGTCGAACTTGCCGCTTTCCACCACCACGCGGTACATCAGAATGGAGGCGAAGACCACCCAGCCGATGGGGAACAGCCCGAACGCGGCGCCGTTGGTGACGGAGCCAACGAGGCGGCCCACAGGCATTCCGTAAACCACCACGGCCACCAGCGCCGCCGTGCCCAGGCCGATGAGCGCCGCCAGCCACGCAGGTTTGCGCACCACACCCAGCAGCACGAGCAGGGCGATAAGAGGGATAGCGGCCACCAGCGCGGAAAGAGGCACGCTGCCGGCGATGGGTGTGTAGTTGGGTTGCCACATAGAGGTTGATTATCCTTGTACGTACCGTTCCTTTCCGGCCCACAGCGTTTCCCGAAGGCTGCGCTTCAGGATTTTGCCAGTCCCGGTCTTGGGTAGAGGGTCATTCGTGAAATGCAGGCGCCGCGGTAATTTGAACCTGGCAAGGCGCCCTTGGAGGAATTCGGCGAGCTGCGCTTCGGTGAGCTGCGCTCCGGGCTTGACCACTACCCAGGCGGCCGGCACTTCGCCCCACTGCGGGTCGGGCGCCGACACCACCGCGCACTCCAGCACCGCCGGATGGGCGGCAATTCCGCGCTCCACTTCGAGCGACGAAATGTTTTCTCCGCCGCTGATGATGATGTCCTTCTTCCGGTCTACGATGTGAATGTAATTCTCTTCGTCCCACACGGCCATATCGCCGGTATGCAGCCAGCCGCCGGTCATTACCGCGGCGGTGGCCTGCGGGTCCTTATAGTAGCCTTCCATGACGTTGTCGCCGCGAATCACCACCTCGCCGATCGCCTGCATGTCGCGCGCCACTTCGTCCATGTTGAGGTCCACCACGCGAACTTCGCATCCCGGCATGGGCCATCCGGCCATCGAGAGGCGGCGCAGCCGGTCGGCCTCGCTGGCATAGGCGACCGTGCCTTTCGGACGGGACGCGGTGGCCACGGGACAGGTCTCGGTGAGGCCGTAGCCCACTTCGATCTGGCAGTGGAATGCCTCCTCCAGGTGCGCCACCAGCTCGGGCGACGCCGCCGCGCCACCCAGCATGATGGTTTGCAGGCTGGAAACATCGAAGCTCCCGAGATCCGCGTAATTCAGCAATGCGTTGGCCATGGTGGGGACCATGGACATGCCGGTGGCCCGCTCTTTCTGAATGAGCCGCAGCACCTGCGCCGGTTCGAAGCGGCGCACCATCACGTGGCGCACGCCCATGAACGTGCAAGCTTGCGGCCGCCCCCAGCCGTTGGCGTGAAACAGCGGAATGGTGTGCAGCTCCACGCCGTTGTCGTCCTTGCAAAAGATGTTGGCGACATACAGCGCGTGCAGATAGAGCGTGCGGTGCGAGAGCATCACGCCCTTGGGTGTGCCGGTCGAGCCGGAGGTATAGAACAGCTCGGCGATGGAATCCTCGTCGGTGGAAAAGGCTTCGGGCCGCGGCAGGCGTCCGCACTCGAGCATCGCTTCGTAAGGTTCGCCGATTTCCACCCAGTGCTCCACGGCCGGGCAATTGCGGCGCAGTTGCTCCACCACCGGCCGGAAGTCGCTCTCGTAGATCAGCACGCGCGGTTCGGCGTGGTTGAGGATGCCGGTGAGCTCGCTGCCGGTGAGCCGCACATTGAGCGGCATGACGATGGCGGAAGCCAGCAGGACGCCGAAATAGCCCTCCAGCAACTGGTGATTATTGAAGCTGAGGTACGCCACGCGGTCGCCCGGCAGGACGCCCGCCGCGATCAGCCCCGCGGCCAGGCGCTCGCACCGCTCGCCGAATTCGGCATACGTAAAGCGAGAACTGCCGCAAACCACGGCAATCTTTCTACCATAAAGGTCGACGGCCCGGTAGAGGCAACGGATAGGAGTTAGCGGCAAGCGCATGACTTCGGATTGTATACCAAAAGGAACCTGGCACGCCAAAAGCCTGCCCGGCGCGGCCCGGCGAGAACCGGGAGATCTCCGCAACGCTCGAACCGCGCCATAATCTAGCAATGAGAATCCTCTCCCGCTTCGCCATCCTTTTCATAATTTCATTGGCCCTGCCGGCGCAACGGCCCTGGCAACAGATCACGGTTCCGTCCGTGCGCGAGGCAGCCGCCAACTTCAAAGCGCCGCCGCGCGAATACGGCGCCATCCAGCCGTTTCTCAGTTGGAACGGTGGCGACGCCAGGCAGAGGATGGCCAGGATCGTCCAGGATCTCGACCGGCTCTCGGCCAATGGCATGTTCGTCGTCAACGTTTCGCCGGGACGCGGCGTGCCCATGTACCTCACGCCGGAGCACATGGACCAGATGAAGTTCGTGGTCCAGGAGGCGAAAAAGCGGGGGATGAAGATCTGGCTCCAGGACGAATCGGACTACCCCAGCGGGTTTGCCGGCGGCAAGATCAGCCAGCTTTACCCGCAACTCGGCCAGCAGGCCATCGTCCCCGATATCCGCGTCCGCGTCCAGTCCGGCCAGACGCTCACCCTGCCGGTGCCGCCGGACACTCTCGGAATCATGGCGCTGGAGACAGACTACCAGGACCACCAATTACACAAAGCGGTTCCCATTCCGCTCCCCTCGAACGGCCAGTTCCAGTGGACCGTGCCCAATGAAGGCACCACGCCGAATGAGCCCCGCTACGATTGGGACGTGGTTTTCGTGCGGCACATTTACCTCAGCCGGCCGACGCGGAACTTCAATCGCGCGGACGGCACGCGCGCCAAAGACGGACTGTATTCGTTGATCGACTACCTGGACCCGGAGGCTACCCGTGCCTTCCTCAAGATCACGCACGAAACCTACCGGCAGGCTATTGGCAACGAGTTCGGCAAGACCGTTCTGGGGTTCTTCGGCGATGAGCCGGATTTTGGCTGGTATGTCGAAGGCACGCCCTGGACGCCCAAACTGCTGGAAGAGTTCAAGCAGCGGAAAGGGTACGACCTTGCGCCCTACATCCCTCAGTTCTTCGTCCCCGGCAAATTGCCGGATGAGGCGCAGCGGGCCAAAGCCGACTACTGGGATGTTTGGAGCGGCGTCTTCCAAGATACCTTCTTCGGAGAGCAAGCCGACTGGTGCGCCAAGTATAACTTGGATTACCTGGTACACTTGGCCCACCACGCCACCATGAGCGTCACGGTTCGCAGCGAGGGCGACTTTTTCAGAGACATGCGTAAGGTGCAGGTACCCGGAGTCGATAACCTGAGCCAGCTTCTGCCCAGCCGGGTCCACACTCCGGACGGGACGTGGCGGGTCAACATCAACTTCCCCAAGCTGGCATCTTCGGCGGCGCACCTGTTCGGAAAGCCCAAGGTCTGGAGCGAAGAAGGCGGCGAGCCGGGCGTCGACGGTAAGTTCCAGTTGGATTATCAACTGGTGAGAGGAGTAACCGCTCTGCAGTTTCGATTTCCACTCCGTGGAGCTGGGGATCCGGCCGAGGCGCCCAACGGTCCGCCGCCCGCCGTGCCCCCGCAGGCGCCTAAGCTGGCGTGGTACACCAACCGGGGCGCTTATTTGATGGCCATCGGACGTCCGGCGGCGCAGGTGGGCCTATACCATCCCACCAACAGCATGTGGATGGGCGACGAGGAAGCCGACCCCGCGACGACCAAGCTGGGCTGGCAGTTGCTCGAACACCAGGTGGATTGGGATTACTTCGACGAGCAGTCGCTCAGCTCGGTGGCCACCATCGCGGACGGCGGCTTCCAGAACCTCAGCGGACAGGTGTACCGGGCTATCGTGGTGCCGTCCTCCACGGTGATTACGCGGACCGGGATCGAGCGATTTCAGGAGTTCGTGAAAGCCGGCGGCAAGGTGATTTTCGTGGGCAAGACACCCACGCTGGTGGTGGACAAGACGTTCCTGAATGCCAAAGACAAGCCCGATCTGAGCTTCGCCACGCTAATCGAGCCTTCCGGCGACATCACGCCGCGGGTGCTCGCGGCGCTGCCGAAACCGGACGTGGTCCTGGAGAGCCCGTGGCAGCGGTTGACCTACACGCACCGGGCCTGGCGCGATGCCGACATGTATTACTTCTTCAACGAGAGCACCGAGGAGCAGTCGCGCACCGCGACAGTGGCTGGGCACGGCCAGGCGCAGGTGTGGGACCTGGCCACGGGTGAGATTCACCCCATGGCGGCGGCCGCTTCCGGGGGCGATGCGGTGCATTTTTCGCTGGTGCTGGGACCCTACGAAGCGAAAGTCGTCGTGGTGGGGCCGCTTCCGGGCGGAGTGGCGGCTCCGGAGCCGTCCCTGGTGTCGGGCAACACGCTGGCGGAGCTGAGCGGAGAGTGGACGTTGGACCTGAACGGCAAGCAGGTGACCACGGCCCTGAAACCGTGGGAAGAGCTGGGCGCGCCATCGTTTGCCGGCCCCGCAACGTATCGGAAGCAATTCACGGCGCCGGCGGCGCCGGCGGGCAAGCGGCTGTTCCTGGAAATGGTGGACGTGCACGATTACGCGCGGGTGAAGCTGAACGGGAAAGAGTTGGAAGGCCACGCGTGGCCGCCGTATCGCTGGGAAGTGACTGACGTAGTGAAGGCGGGATCGAACGATCTCGAAGTGGAAGTACGCGCGGTGGCGGGCGGGCGCGGGGGCATGGGTGGTGCTGCTCCGGCTGCGGCCCCGGCGCCGGGCGGGCGCGCTCCGGCCGCGGCCCCGGCGCCGGTTGGCGCGGCAGGCGGGCGAGGCGGGCGAGGCGGCAGGGCGCAAGCGGCGCCGGGGGCCGCGGGCGCGCCGGGCGCTGGCGCTGGCGGCGGCGGAAGGGGTGGCGGCAATGCGACGCCTCCGGCTTCGGGTCTCCTGGGCCCGGTCCGGCTGGTCGCGCGCTGAAGGCGACAGGGCACCGTTTTGGTGTGCGGCAGCCGGTAGCGCGCCGCGCTTCGGCGCTACTCGGCGCCCGCGCGGTGCTGGCCGCACATCGGGCTTGCCCCACGCGGCCGGGCGTAACGCGGAAGATCCTGCACGTAGCCGCTCTGCGGCCACCGCCCCGCGGCCGCAGCACCCCGTGGCGCCCCATCGCCCCGTCGCCCAGCCCAGGCCCTTGAATCGGACTGTGAGATCCGATATGCTGGAGCCAACTCAAGGGAGGTTCCCTCCATGTCGAATTCGCGTAGAACTTTTTTGCAGTCCGGCGCGGCGCTGGCCGCCGGGTTGACGGGCGCTGCCTCACGATCGGATGCGCAGGCAAGCGCGCCGCAGGGCAACATGCCTCCCGGCGCTCCGCAAGCTGCGGCGCAGCCGTCCGGGCCGCTCACGCCGGCGTCGGCGATCCAGGTGCCCAAGATGAAATTCGGCGGCGTGGAAATCAGCCGCATGGTCCTCGGCGTCAACCCCTTCTACGGCTTCGCCCATTACAACAACAACTTCGGCACGGTGATGAAGGAGTGGTACACGCAGGATAGAGTGTGCGACGTGATGCACCAGGCCAATCGCTTCGGCATCAACGCTTTCAACTATGTCCATCTGGGCCGGGCGCCGGAGGATTGGGCGCGGTTCGTCGCCGAGGGCGGCAAGATGCACCTCGTCATCCAGGTGACCGCCGGCGTCGATCCCGCAATGCTGGTGAAGACGATGAAGCCGCTGGCGCTGCAACGGCAGGGCGAAGTGGTCGATACCGCATACCACAGCGGGGACCTGGCGAGCGTCAAGGAGTGGTGCAAGCAGGTGCGGGATCTGGGCGTGATGGTCGGGGTGGGCACGCACATCCCGGAGGTCATCGCGCGCATAGAGGACGAGAACTGGGACGTGGATTTCTATTCCGGCTGCGTCTACAACCGGCGGCGCACCCCGGAGGAGTGGGCGAAGGTGCTGAACGGCGAGGCGCTCGAGATGCCCGGCGATGCTTACCTGAAGACCGATCCGCCGCGCATGTACAAAGTGATCCGGCAGACCAGGAAACCCTGCTTCGCTTTCAAGATCCTGGCCGCCGGGCGGATCGCCGACGCCGGCATCGAGCGGGCCTTCCGCACCGCTTTCGCCAGCATCAAACCGATCGACGGGATTTACGTGGGCGTGTTTCCGCGGGTCAAAGACGAGGTCCGCGAGAACGTGGAGATCGTCCACAGGATTCTAACCGCGTCTTAGTGTCGCGGCCCCGGCGGGCCTTTCGCGCCCCTCCGCCTGTAACCGTTTTGTCACGATTGCGAGTAAGCGCTTCCTTGCCGAGGTTACTGGAACGTAGTAGACTTCCTCCATATGCCGGATTTCAAAATGGAGTGGAGTGACGGTAGCATTGAGGGCGAGCGCCTTCTGAAACTTACTGGCCCGTTCACGCTGGAAGCGGTCTTCGATTTCCAGGATTCGATCCGCAAAGATCACGCTCCGATTACTATCGTCGATCTGACCGGCGTCCCCTACATGGATTCCGCGGCGCTGGGCTCCCTTCTGGGCCTGCATGTCTCGTGTCAACGGGACCATCGCCAATACGCGCTGATTGGCGTGAGCGAACGGCTGCAAACTCTCTTCCGGGTGGCCGGCGTCGGCGGCATGCTGAGCATTTACGGCTCCCTGGCCGGCGCCGAAGCCGGTCTCGCCGCAAAGACGGCTTCCGCCTGATCTCGCGCGCGGATTCGCGATGAGGGATTCCACCGCGCGCAGGGTCCTGATTGCCGCCGCCTTTCTGGCGGCCCCTCCGGTTTTTATCGTCTTCCTCTTCGTGCCGGATATCGGCGTTCGCCTGCTGTCCCTCGGCGTCGGTTTGCTCTCCGTCTTACTGGCCTGGCTGGTGGCCCAATCCTTCGCGCGGCGGACCAACGCGCTCACGGCTTTCGTCGAGAGCATGCTCGATCAGAGCAGTCCGCACCCGCAATTGAGGTCGAGCGAAGACGAGCTGGGCGCATTGGCGCGATCGCTTTCCCGCATGACGCCGCGCATCGCCGAGCTGGTGAACCGCCTCAGCGTGGAGTTGACCCGCCGCGAAGCGGTGCTGTCCAGCATGACCGAGGCCGTGCTGGCGGTGGACGCGCAGTTGAACGTCACCTTCTGTAACTATTCCTTTCTTCGGGCCGTGGGCGACCACGGCACGGTGGAGGGCGTGCCCCTGATCAAGCTGGTGCGCGACCCCGGCCTGTTTCGCGTGCTGAAGGACGTGCTCGATTCCGGAGAGCCGGTGCGGCGGCGGTTGCAGTTGTCCGCCGCGGCGGGCCATTCCTTCGAGGTGAACGCGGCTCCCTTGGCTAATAGCGCATCCCCCGCCAATGGCGCCTCGCGCGGAGCAATCGCCATTTTGCACGATGTCACGCCACAGGAGCACCTGGAGCGAATCAAACGCGACTTCATCGCCAATGTCTCGCACGAATTCCGTACGCCCTTGGCGACTATTCGCGGATATGCCGAGACGCTGCTCGACGGGGGACTGGAAGACCTCGAGAACCGGCGCCGGTTCGTCGAGATCATTCAGGCCAACGGCATCCGCCTCAACAATATCGCGGCCGACCTGCTCACCCTGTCGGAACTGGACGCGGGCCGTCCCGAGCCGGAGCCCGGACCCATTCCGGTAAGCGACGCGGTGCTGGGCGCCATGCACGCCGTGGAGCCGGCGGCCAGGCTGAGGGGCCTCTCGCTCGACGCCGGGCCCATCCCCAACGTGTTCATTCTGGGCTACGGCATTCGCTTCGAGCAGGCGCTGCTCAATCTGCTCGACAACGCCGTGAAATTCAACCGCGAAAACGGCGCCGTGCGGGTCGAAGTCCAGGCGCGGCCCGGCGGCTGGATCGAGGTCTCGGTTTCGGATACCGGAGTGGGCATACCCCCGATGGACTTGTCGCGCATCTTCGAGCGTTTCTACCGGGTGGACAAAGCGCGGTCGCGCCAGGTGGGAGGCACGGGGCTGGGGCTGTCCATTGTGAAGCACGCCATCGAGCAGATGAACGGAACCATCGCCGTGGAGAGCGCCTTGGGAAAGGGCTCGCGCTTCACCATCACGCTGCCCGAATTTGTTTCCCGGTAAGCGAGTCTTAATATGCCAGTCATCGTCCCGTAACATGGCTTAGTTAAGCTCAACCTTTGGTTCCCCAGTGCATCTGTGTCGAGATAGGCGCGGGCTGCCTCTGCGCCATGCCGACGCAGCCCCTATCTTCAAATTATCAGGAAGGATGGAAATGAAGCGAACACGACGAACAGCATTCGTATTGTCCTTGATGGCGGTGGCTTTTCTAAGTACCGGCCGCGCTGCGGACGATCCAGCCGAAAAGGCCACCAGTACTGCTAGTAATTCGACGGAGCTTGCCAAACTGAAAGCGCAAATCGAAGAGCAGCAGAAACAAATTGAGCAACTAAGCGCCATGTTAGCGGCGCAGAAGAGAATGGTGGACCAGCTCACGCCGGGTGCTCCCGCCGCGCCGGCCGTCACCGTTCACAACTTGCCGAGCCTGGGCGAAGTGGCGTCTACCACCCCCATGGTCCCGCTCGCTCCGGCCGCACCGGCGCCCGCCGTGTTCGAACCGCAGGCGGCGCCTGCGGCAACTTCGTCGCCGCTGCAGTTCAAGATTGGCGACGCCACCGTTCAGCCCATCGGCTTCATGGATTTGACGGGGTCGTTCAAAGACAAGAACGCCGGCGGCTCTCTAGGCACCAATTTCGGCAGCGTGCCGTACAATAACGCCACCACTGCCAAGCTGTCGGAATTCCGCTGGAGCCCGCAGAACTCGCGCATCGGTTTCCGCGTCGACGCCAATGTGAAGGACGCTCACATTATCGGCTACAACGAGTTCGACTTCCTGGGCACCAGCGGAGCCTTCAACATGTCCGTTACCAACGGCGCATTTGTGCCGCGTTTGCGCCTCTTCTGGGTGGATGTCCGGAGGGGCCAGTTTGAAATCCTGGGCGGGCAGAGTTGGAGCATGATGACTCCCAACCGCAAGGGCATTTCGGCGCTGCCGGGCGATCTGTTTTACAGCCAGGCGATAGACGTGAATTATGTCATCGGCTTGGCGTGGGACCGGCAACCCGGCATCCGCTTCCTCTATCACCCGAGCGACAAGGTAACCGCGGGCCTGTCCTTGGAGAATCCCGACCAGTACATCGGCGGTTCGGGCGGCGGCCCCTCGGTGACACTGCCTTCGGCGCTGACCTCTCTGGCCAATGCGCAATTGGATAATCCCAGTGGCACCGCCGGCGCCGTTCAGAACATTCCCAACCTGCACCCCGACATCATCGGCAAGCTGGCCTTTGACCCCACTTCGCATGTCCACTTCGAAGTGACGGGCATCGAGCGCACGTTCAAGATTTGGAATCCCAATACCAACACCTACTTCACCAAGGTGGGTGGCGGCGGCGAAGTGAACGCGAACCTCGAGTTGGCGAAGAACTTCCGTTTCATTACCAACAACTACTGGAGCGATGGCGGCGGCCGCTACCTGTTCGGCAACGCGCCCGACTTGGTGCTGCGCTCCGACGGCAGCATCAGCCCGATTCACTCCGGCGGCACCATCCAGGGCTTCGAGGCCACCGTCAAGAACACGCTGCTGTACACCTACTGGAGCGGCATCTACGTTGCAAAGAATGTGGCTCTCGATGCTAACGGCACCAGCCTGGTGGGATACGGCTACCGGGGTTCGGCCAATAGCCAGAACCGCTACGTACAGGAGATCACCCTCGGCTTCAACGAGACCATTTGGAAGGACACCAAGTGGGGCGCCTTGAACCTGATGGGCCAGTATCAGTATGTGTTCCGCGAGCCGTGGTACGTGGCTGTCAACGCTCCCAAGGCTGCGCATGATAACACCATCTTCGTAAACCTGCGTTACACGCTGCCGGGTGCTGCCCCGCCCGCGAAATAACGCATGCGAATTTCCCGGAATCTTAACAGAACTGTAACAATCGTTTGGGAAAATTGGAGGAATAACGAAATGAAGAGAGTAATCCTGGCGTGCGGGGTGTTGCTGGCGGCTGGCGCGTCAATCGCCAGCGCCCAGAAGATCAACGCCTGCGGGGCGTCCTTCCCGGACGCCATCTACGAGAAATGGTTCAGCCTCTACCACACCGCCCATAGCGATGTGGAGATCAATTACAACCCCAACGGCTCCGGCGGCGGCGTCAAGGGCGTTACGGATGGGACCGTCGATTTTGGCGCTTCCGACATGCCGATGACGGATGCCGAGTTGGCGGCTGCCAAAGGCAAGATCCTGCACTTTCCGACCGTACTGGGCGCGGTGGTGCCCACCTACAACCTCCCCGGTGTGACCCAGGACCTGAAGTTCAGCGGGCCCGTCCTGGCCGGCATCTTCCTTGGCAAGATCACCAAGTGGAACGATAAGGCTCTCGCCGCGGACAACCCCGGCGTGAAGCTCCCCAGTGAGGATATCGTGGTGGTGCATCGTACGGATTCGAGCGGTACCACCTTTATCTTCACCGATTACCTTTCCAAGGTGAGTCCCGATTGGAAGAGCAAGGTCGGCGCGGCCAAAGCTGTGCAATGGCCGGTGGGTCTGGGCGGGGCGCAGAACGCGGGCGTGGCGGGGCTGATAAAACAGACTCCCTTTTCCATGGGCTACGTGGAACTCATTTACGCCATTCAAACCAAGATGGGCTATGGCTTGGTAAAGAACGCGGCCAATGAGTGGATCAAGGCGAGCATCGAATCGGTTTCGGAAGCGGCCGCGGGCGCGGCTATGCCGGACGATTTTCGCGTCTCCATCACCAATTCCCCCGGCAAGAAGGCCTACCCGATTGCGAGCTTCACCTGGATGTTGATTCCGGCCAAGATTGCCGATCCGGCCAAGGCAACGCAGATTAAAGCATTTCTGACCTGGATGCTGACCGAAGGACAGAAATCCGCTCCGGCCCTGGCCTTTGCGCCCCTGCCGAAGCCGGTGGTGGCCAAAGAACAGAAGCAACTCGCTATGATTGAGCTGCCAGCGGCCGGCAAGAAGAAGTAAAAGAGAAAATGGCTAGTCAGGCGGCTGTTGTCGAAACACCGGGGCGAAAGAGAACCAGCAGTCAGACGGGCGATCTAATCGCCCGTCTGATCACCTTACTTTTCGCGATCAGCCTCCTCGCGATCGCTCTCCTGCTGGTGTTCCAGTTGTGGATCCGGTCCGGGCCTGCGCGTGAAAGGCTGGGCTTCGGGTTCCTCTTCTCCAGCGAGTGGAACCCGGTAACGGAACAGTTCGGGGCCTTGCCCTTCCTCTACGGGACGGTCGTTACCTCGCTCGTGGCGATGCTGATCTCGGTACCCTTCGGCTTGGGAGCGGCCATTTTCCTTTCCGAACTGGCTCCCGCCAAAGTGTCCAACGGTTTGACCTTCGTCATAGAATTGCTGGCGGCGATCCCCAGCGTCATCTATGGATTGCTGGCCATCTTCACCCTGGTGCCGCTGATGCGGGAGTACATCGAGCCGTTCCTGAAACACACTCTGGGCGAGATTCCGATCGTTGGCGACCTGTTTCACGGACCCGCCTACGGGGTGGGTTATCTCACCGCCGGCCTGGTGCTGGCGATCATGACGGTTCCCTTCGTGATTTCGGTTTCCCGCGAGTCGTTGCTGGCCGTGCCGCGGGAACAGAGAGAAGCGGCATTGGCCCTGGGCGCCACTCGTTGGGAGAGCACCTGGCAAATCGTGGTGCCGTACGCCAAACTCGGCATTCTCGGCTCGGTGTTTCTGGGCTTGGCGCGCGCTCTGGGCGAAACCATGGCGGTCACGATGGTGATTGGCAACGTTCCCGCCGTGAGCGCCTCGCTGCTGGCGCCGGGCTACTCCATCGCTGCCGTAATTGCCAACGAGTTTGCCGAGGCTAGCGGGAAAATCCATCCCGCCGCGCTGGTCGAGCTGGGTTTGGTGCTGTTCGCTCTGACGATCGTGATCAATGGCCTGGCGCGCATCATGATTGTCGCCACTACTTCCAAGGGGTCCAAGCGATGAGCCTTTTGACCTGGCGCAAAATCGTCAACGGTGTGATGCTGACGCTGACCGGCGTCTGCACGGTGACTACGGTGGCCGTGCTGTTCGTCATTTTGGGATTGCTTCTGTACAACGGCGCCAGCTCCCTGAGCTGGAATTTCTTTACGCAATTGCCCAAGCCGCCGGGTGAAACCGGCGCGGGTATGGCCAATGCCATCGTGGGCAGCTTTGAGATCGTCGGCGTCGCGGCGCTCATCGGCATCCCCATCGGGTTTATCGCGGGCATCTACCTGGCGGAATACGAGGACAAGAAATTCGCCTCGGTGGTGCGGTACATCGCCGACCTGTTGAATGGCGTTCCCTCCATCATTGTCGGCATCCTGGCCTGGGCCCTGGTGGTACTGCCTTTCCGCCACTTCTCCGGTTTTGCCGGGTCGGTGGCGCTGAGCGTGATGTTGATCCCCATAGTGACGCGCCAGACCGAGCAGTTTCTGCGCGAGGTTCCGCTGGCGTTGCGGGAAGGCGCGCTGGCCCTGGGCGCCTGCAAGTGGAAGATGATCGCCACCGTGGCGGTTCCGGCGGGCAGCAAGGGAATCCTGACTGGTATGATTCTAGGCGTGGCGCGCATTGCGGGTGAATCGGCACCGCTGCTCTTTACGGCTCTCGGCAACCAGTTCTGGGGCAACATGAACGAGCCGACGTCGTCGCTTCCCGTGATGATCTATCGATACGCCACCGGGCCCTATGAAGAGTGGCACCAGCAAGCCTGGGCCGCGGGCCTGGTTCTGATCGCCATGGTGCTGACGGCTAACATACTGGCCCGTCTGGTAATCTCCAGGGGGGTCTCCGTTCCACGCGGCTGACACCGAGAATCTTATGAGTCCCGTACCCGAATACGCTTCCAAACCAAAGATGGCTCACGAACCGAAGGGGGTCTCCGTGCCGGCTCCAACTCCCAAGCCCGAGCCCAAACTGCGGGCCACCCACGTCAACTTCTATTACGGCGCCTTCAAAGCCCTGCATGATATCAACATCGACATGCAGGAGCACAAAGTAACGGCGCTGATCGGCCCATCGGGTTGCGGCAAATCGACCTTTTTGCGGAACCTGAACCGCATCAACGATACTATTCGCAATTCCCGCATGGAAGGCAAGATCCTGTTGGATAACGAAGACGTGCGCGAGGTGGATGTGACCAGCCTGCGGCGCCGCGTCGGCATGGTCTTCCAGCGGCCCAATCCGTTCCCCAAGTCGATCTTCGACAACATCGCCTACGGGCTGAAGATCAACGGAATGGCCCGGCGCAGCCAGATGCACGATAAGGTGGAGCACAGTCTGCAACGCGCGGCCCTGTGGGATGAAGTCAAGGACAAGCTGCAGGAATCGGCCTACGCGCTCTCCGGCGGCCAGCAGCAGCGGTTGTGCATTGCCCGCGCGCTGGCGGTGGATCCCGAGGTGCTGCTGCTCGACGAACCCTGCTCCGCGCTCGACCCCATCGCCACCGCCAAGATCGAAGAGCTGATGTTCACCCTCAAAGACCAGTGCACCATGGTGATTGTGACGCACAATATGCAACAGGCCGCGCGCATCGCCGATTTCACCGGCTTCTTTCTGATGGGAAAACTGATCGAATACAACAAGACCGACGTCATCTTCCGGAATCCCGCGAAGAAAGAGACGGAAGATTACATTACCGGAAGGTTCGGGTAGACGAACGGCCGGGCCGGAAAGGGGATGGACTCAACGTGCGTCATTTCACCGTCGAACTCGAGGAACTCAATCACAAACTGCTGGAAATGGGGGGCCTGGTGGAGTCCGCGATTCACCGCAGCGTCCGTTCCCTGGTGGACCAGAACCGGGAACTGGCGGAGCAGGTGATCCGCGACGAGCCACAGATCAACCACATGGAAATGGAGATCGACGGCCTGGCCACGCGCCTGCTGGCTCTCAACCAGCCGGTGGCCCGCGATCTGCGCTTCCTGACCTCCGCGCTGAAGATCAACACGGATCTGGAGCGGATCGGCGACCTGGCGCAGCACATCGCCGAGCGGTCGCTTTCGCTGATGCACCATCCGCTGGTGAAGCCGATGGTGGACATCCCCAAGATGGCGTCGCTGGTGCAGTCGATGTTGCTGCGCTGCCTGGACGCCTTCGTGAACTCGGACACCGAGATGGCGCGCAACGTCCTGCTGGCCGACGACGAGGTGGACAAGCTGCGCGACGCCGTCTACGCCGAGCTGCTGGCCACCATGCAGCGCGATCCCGGCGTGGTGCCGGCCGCCGTCGACCTGATTTTCGTGGCGCGCAACCTGGAGCGGATTGGCGATCACGCCACCAACATCGCCGAAGACGTGGTGTTCCTGGTGAAGGGCATCGACGTCCGCCACCACGCGCAAGACGAAGCGGATTTGAGCACGCCGCGAGAATAACCGAACTGGGGAAGTCGGTTTCCGGCGACCGCTCCCTCACGGGGTGCCCTCTGGGCCCGGCTCGGTAACCTCTGCGAAATCAGTGCGCCCGTGCCCGAGCCGCGACCGTCAGGGGGAGCGGTTTCGGCCATAATCACCGCGCGGCGCGGCTATCAATCGGCCTTGGTGAGCAGGATCTCGTCGGCTACATCGGCGGCGGCCCGCATGGCGCGCACGTCGTGGACGCGGACGATGTGGGCGCCGCGCAGGATGCACGCCGCAACCGCCGCGGCCGTGGCGTAGCTGGTTTCTTCGGGGCTGGCGTGGCTCAGGAAGCTCTTGCGCGAGGGGCCTACCAGGATCGGCAGATCGAGCGCCGTCAGCTCGCCGAGGCGGTCGAGAATCAGCGAATTCTGCTCCTTGCGCTTGCCGAATCCAAAGCCGGGATCCACCACGATGCGCGACTTGTCGACGCCCACCCCACGTGCGCGGCTGACGGCAGCGTCCAGGTCGCGCAGGATGGTGGCAACGGGTTCGCGCATGGGGCCGAGCTTGGCCCAGGTCTCCGGGCGCCCACGCATGTGGTTGAGGATCAGGCCGCCATCGTGGTTCGAGACCGTCCGCGCCAGTTGCGGCTCGAAGGTCAGGCCCGAGGGATCGTTGATGATCTCGACGCCGTACTCGAAGGCGCGTTCCGCCACTTCTGATTTGTAAGTGTCCACCGAGATGGGGACGCCCAGCCGGTCTTTGAGGCGCTTCAGAACGGGAATCAGACGCCGCAGTTCTTCCGCCGCGGAGATGCGAGCGGAGCCCGGCCGCGTGGATTCCGCGCCGATATCGATGATGTCCGCGCCCTGCTCTTCCATCTCCACCGCGCGGGCGAAGGCGCGGTCGGGTTCGGAATATTTACCCCCGTCGGAAAAGGAATCCGGCGTGAGGTTCAGCACACCCATCAACAGGGTGCGCTCTCCCAGGTTGATCTCGCGGTGTTTGAGTTTCCAGTAGTAGCGCTTTCTCACGGGCTTTAGAGCCGCACCTTCCGCCAGTTCTTGCCCGCCTGGATGACCATTTCCGCGGGCGGGTCCGGCAGCACTAAGTCTCGCACTTTTTCACCGTTGATCTCCACCGCCCCGGCCTTGATCTTTCGTAGACCGTCGCTGACCGATTCCGCGAGGCCCACGCGCGCCAGCAACTTGTCCACGCGGATGCCCGCCGGCGCGCTCACCCCTTCGGGCAGCGGCACGGTTTCAATATCCTCCGGGACCTCTTTGCGGCGCACCACGGCGTTGAAGACCTCGGCCGCGCGGCCGGCATCTTCCGCCGAGTGGAAGTCGGTCACAATCAGCTTGCCCAGCGCGATTTTGGCCTCCATGGGGTGCAGCTCGCCGGCGGCAATGCGGCTGCGCATGGCGGCGATCTCGGCCAGGCTGCGATCGGTCAGCAGTTCGTAGTAGCGGAACATCAGCTCGTCGGAAATCTGCATGACCTTGCGGAACATGACCTCCGGCGGCTCGGTGATGGCGATGTAGTTGCCGAGCGACTTGGACATCTTGTTGACGCCGTCCAGGCCTTCCAGAATCGGCACCGTTCCGACAATCTGCGGCAACTGTCCGAACTCCTTCTGGATCTCGCGCCCCACCAGCAGGTTGAATTTCTGGTCGGTCCCGCCCATCTCGACATCGGCCTCGAGCGCTACGGAATCGTACGCCTGCGCCAGCGGGTACATCAGCTCGTGCATGGAAATGGGCACGCCCTCCTTCAAGCGTTTGGCGAAAGTGTCGCGTTCCAGGATGCGCGCCACGGTGTACTTGGAGAACAGCTTGATCATGTCCATGTACTGCAGCGGCTCCAGCCAATCGCTATTGAAGCGCACCTCGGTCTTGTGCGGATCGAGGATCTTGAAGACCTGCGTCTTATAGGTTTCGGCGTTCCGGTCGATAGCCTCGCGCGTCATGGGCGGGCGCGTGACGTTGCGGCCCGAGGGGTCGCCGATCATGGCGGTCATGTCGCCGATGAGGAAGATCACGGTGTGGCCCAGGTCCTGAAAGTGCTTCATCTTGCGGATGAGCACGGTGTGCCCCAGGTGCAGGTCGGGCGCCGTAGGGTCGAAGCCGACCTTGACACGCAGCGGCCGATTCGCCTTGGCGGCCAGGACCAGCCGTTCGCGGAGATCTTCTTCGCGAATGATCTCCTCCATGCCTTTGCGGATATAAGTAAGTTGTTCGTCGATCGTCATGCGGAAAAACCGAATATGGCCACGAATGAACACGAATGAACACGAATAAGACCAGGAGCCGAGGGGTTGGGTTGGTTCTTATTCGTGTTCATTCGCGTTCATTCGTGGCTAATTTTCTTCTTTCAACCCCAGCGCCACTTCCAAGTCCGCCGAGAAGCCGCGGATGGCTTCCACTTGCTCCGCAGCGGCGGCTACTTCTCTCCCGTGCGCGGCAAGCCACGCCTCGCCGTTGCGCCATATAAGGTAGGATAGGCCATTTGGCGTCATCATGCCGGAGCTGCCGATGGAGGTGAACCGCTCCCCCGCGCTTTGTGCCAGCGCCGCGCAGTTCCCGCGCACGAACATGCAGTAATCTTTGGCTTCGGCCGCGATCGAAATGTCTCGCTCCTTCAGCCGCGCGGCGATTGCGGGGGTCACATCTTATAGCGGCCGAGGTCCTCGTCATTGAGGCCCTCCAGCCAGCGCCGCAGTTCTTCGTTGTTCACCTTGTCGCTGACCGCGGAAGCCTGCTTCGACGACTTGAGGACGGCTTCCTCCACGTAAATCGGGCAGTCGAGCCGCAGCGCCAGAGCCAGCGCGTCGCTGGGGCGCGAATCCACGCTGATCAACTCGCCATCGCGGTCCAGCCAGATCACGGCGTAAAACGTGTCGTCCCGCAACTCGCTCACCACCACCTTGCGCAGGCCGGTATTGAGGCCCAACAGCAATTGCTTGATGAGGTCGTGCGTCATCGGCCGGGGAGTCGAGACTTTTTCGATCTCAAGGGCAATGGCATTGGCTTCGTACATGCCCACCCAGATCGGAAGCACCGCATTGCCGCTGGTATCCTTGAGGATCACGATCGGCATGTTGGTCACGGGATCCATCATGAGGCCACGAATCTTCATTTCGACTTCCATGACGTCCTCCCAGATCCCATTACACCACAGTTACCGACTCCCCCACCAAGGAGTTGGGGCCGGAGCGCGTGACGCGAACCGGCAGATACTTGCCAACCAAAGAGCCCCCGTTGGTTTCCGTGTGGGTGAAGTTCAGCGTGCGGTTGTCCGACGTGCGACCGATCCACTGCCCCAGCGACTCGTGCCGGCCTTCCACCAGGACCTCGCGCACGCTGCCAATGGCCTCCGCATTGCGGCGGATCTGGATGGCGCGCTGCTTTTCCTGCAGGATCGCCAAACGCCGCTGCTGCTCCTCGCCGGGCACCTGGTCTTCCAGGGCCAGCGCGGACGTATTGGGGCGCGGCGAGTACTTGAAGCTGAAAAGCGAATCGTACTGCACCTCGTCCAGCAGGCGCAGGGTTTGTTCGAAATCCTCTTCGGTCTCGCCCGGAAAGCCGACGATGATGTCGGTGGTGATGGCGTACTTGCGCCGGGCCGACTTGATCCAGTCGATGCGCCGCATGTAATCGTCGCGCGTGTAGAGCCGGTCCATGGCGGCGAGGACCTTGGATGATCCCGATTGCACCGGCAGATGCACGTGGTCGCAGATGGCTTCGTTGGCGTCCATGGCATCGACGATGGCGCGGACGAAATCGCGCGGGTGCGAAGTGGTGTAGCGGACGCGGCGGATTCCGGGGACGCGGGCCACGCGGTCGAGCAGCGTGGCGAAATCCCAGCCGGCGGGCGAGGGGTCGCGATAGCTGTTCACATTTTGCCCCAGCAACTGAATTTCGGTGAAGCCCTGTTCGGCCAGGCGGCCGGCTTCGGATATGACGCTCTCGCTCGAGCGGCTGCGCTCCGGCCCGCGGGTGAAGGGCACCACGCAGTAGGCGCAGGATTTGTCGCAGCCCTCGATAATGGTGATGTAGGCGCGGTGCGGATTGTCTCGGCGCGTGAAGGGCGTGTCGAAGGTCTCGTCCGTGTCCAGACTGAGGCCGGTGACGCGGCGGTTGCCGGCTTCCAGTTGCACCAGCATCTCGCCCAGGCGGGTGTAGCTGGCCGAGCCGGCGACGAGGCTGACGTGCGGGGCGCGCTCGAAGATCTTCTCACCCTCCTGTTGGGCCACGCAGCCGAGCACGCCGAAGACCTTGCCCTTACCGGCTTCGCGCTTGAAATTCTGCAGGCGGTTGAAAACCTTCTGCTCGGCCTTGTCGCGGATGCTGCAGGTGTTATAGAGCACCAGGTGGGCCGCTTCCGGCGTCTCCACCTGAGAGTAGCCCTGCGCGATGAGCGTGCCGGCGACCTTTTCGGAGTCGTGGGCATTCATCTGGCAGCCGAAGGTTTCAAGATAGAAGGTTTTCCCAGACACTGGTTCTATTGTACAGGAACAAAAGTTCACCGCCTTCCAGCAGGATGCCCGCAGTGCCCATGGGCTCGACCCATTGGCCGGCGGCCGCTCCCTACCGGGGTGGCTCGTCAAGCCGCTCCGGCCTTGTGCAAAGCGACACGCTGATTTCTCTCAGGCTCTCCCTGATGCCCGCGAGCGACGCGGCAATCCAGTAGAGAAGACCTAATACAAAGCCATATACGGCGATTCCCACTAGCAACGTAATGAACCGTTCCAACGGCGCCATTCTCGATCTTCACCTCCCTTGGTATTATAGGGTCCCGTACGGCGCGCCCCTGCGCCGGCGAACCACCCTTTACTTTGCCGCACCTTCTCTGTCACGCTGGCCCCATGACCCTGGTACGACGTATCGCTGTCGCCTCCACTCTGCTGTCGCTCGCGCCCCTCGCGGCCTAGCCTAGCCTATGGCAACCCGGCCTCGCTCGCACCTTCAAATGGCCAATCTCCAGGGCCGTCCGCCAGGGCCGCCCTGCGCGCGGAGCGCTCCTTCGGCACGATCGAAGCTCAGGAGCACTCAACGCCACAGAATACGTGGCTATATCATGGAACTCGCCCACCTGGCCGTTTCCGCCGTCGCCCCTACCTTCCGCGGCGCGCATGGATGGTCCCTATATCCCGCTCAAGATCGTCCGGATCGTACTGCGCCGCGATCTTGTGCCCTCTCACATAGTCCACCATCTCCCAGATAGACACCCCCGCCTCTCGTGCGGCGCGTGCGAGCGTGACCCGCCCGGCGCCGTACAGCCTGCCATAGTGATCGAGCTTCCAGCTTGCTATCGCCTTGTAGAGTAACTTTCGAACAGTGGTTGAGCGGTCCGCCTGTTCTTCCTGCTCGATCGTCTCCAGATCGCGAACAATCTGCTCCGATAGCCGCGTCCCGACCATCTGTTCTTTCTTCATTTCCTCATCCCCCGCGCCTTCCTCAATATCTCGACAACCACCGCGGGCGATAGCCACAGCACGCCGCTCAGTTCACGCAATGTGTCTTCCAGTTCGTCGATACGGAGACGGCCGTTGGCATACGCTTCCAGCAGGATGCCCGCAGTGCCCATGTGCTCGATCCCCATGGCCGCCGCCAGTGCCCGGCCTTCCTTATCATCGATCACAACCATGCACCTGTGCGATCGCGCGATCGCCAGGGACTCTGCCTCCCCGTCATCGAGCCGTGAGGTATGAAGCAGCGTCTCCATGGATTTGCGCTCCTTGGGCGTGAGGCGCACAATTCCGATCCAACCGTCCGTCATCGCCTTCTCGACCTGAACGACCTCGGCCGCTCCCACCGCCTTGCCTTGGTCCACCACTTCGTTCCTGACCACCGGCCCTATAAGTACCTCCTGACAAGTCTCCCTCAGCAGGTGGAGCCTTCCCATCTTTGCCAGCACGATGAGCACCGTAGCGTCGGCAACAACCAATCGGGAACCGCCTTTCCTAATGCATAAGTGGATTCCGCCACTATTCCAGGTTAACGGATGCAGCAGATGTTTTCAAGCCTGGGGCCGTGATCCACCGGCGCGAACCACCCTTTACTTTGCCGCACCTTCTCTGTCACGATGGCCCCATGACCCTGGTACGACGTATCGCTGTCGCCTCCGCTCTGCTGTCGCTCGCGCCCCTCGCCGGCGCGCAGCTCGACGAGGCCACTCGCCAACTGGCGCGCGACATCTTCCAACAACTGATCGAAATCAATACCACCGATTCGGTGGGCAGCACCACCGTGGCCGCGCAGGCCATGGCCAAACGCCTGCTGGATGCCGGGTTCCCGGCCGCGGACGTGCAGGTGCTCGGCCCGAACGACCGCAAGGGGAACATGGTGGCGCGCCTCCGCGCAGCCGGCGCAACGGGGCTCAAGCCCATCCTCATCATCTGCCATCTGGACGTGGTGGAAGCGCGCCGCTCCGACTGGACCACCGATCCGT
>Ga0265316_10001356_pt1 | contig 26351 bp, 20 predicted proteins | sample 4522metaG_FD_202092 | JGI IMG/M metagenome (GOLD analysis project Ga0265316, IMG submission 202092) | Rhizosphere microbial communities from Carex aquatilis grown in University of Washington, Seatle, WA, United States - 4-5-22 metaG | ecosystem: Host-associated > Plants > Roots > Rhizosphere >... | reverse complement strand
GCGCCTTCCTGAAGTGTTCGATGGCCCGCAGTCGTGCCCGTTCGAGGGCTGCATTCAACTGCTCACGCCAGGGTTCGAGGTCCTTGGCGGCGAAATCAGCGGGAAGGCGCGTATCCCTTGCCCAACTGACCACAATGCGCGTGAAGGGCTTGGGGATCATGAAGCGGTCCCAGGAACGCAACCTCCAGGCGTGCTCGGGTTCGAGGTGAAAGACGCGAATGGCCGCGCCGGTCATCTGTGCGAGCTTGACTGGGCCCATCTTGGATTGATGGATTGGACCGCGCGGACCATCGGCGGCGAAGATGGCCGATCTGTTTTTTGCAATCACCTTTTTAAGCCCCAGCAGCGCATCGCGCGAGCCGCGGCTACTGGAGCCGCGCACGGTGCCGTAGCCAAAGAGGCTGGTGGTACGGGCAATCAGCTCGCCATCGTAGCTTTGGCTGATGAGAATCACGGTGCGGGAGTGGCGAAAATAGAAGAAGGCGGGCAGTACGCACTGGTGCCAGAAGCAGTAGATCTCCGGCCCCGGCACCTGCCCATATAGGACTGGAGTGACGCCCTCTTCGGCGATTACTTCAAAGCGCCAGGTCAGGCCCCAGATGTTCGTCAGCACCCATGCCATGCGCGGGAGGACGGCCAGCACAAGGCGCTGAACAAAGGTGAATCGTGGACTGGGTTCGGCGGTCATTGCTTCGATTCTAGCGGAAAGAGCGGGGTTAGCGGCATTAGCGGAGTTGACCCGACAAGCCTGCAAGCTCCGCAATCGCTGACAGCCGCTCCTCTTAGGAATAGCGCAGCCAGCGCAACAACTCAGGCAGGGTAGCGCGCTTGCCGTACATGAGGATGCCCACGCGGTAGAGGCGCGAGGAGAGCCAGAGCACACCCCATATGCTCAGGATCAGGAGGCCGATGGAAGCCGCAAGCTGCCAGAGCGGCACCGCCGCCATACCCATCCGCGGAAGCACAATGTAGGGCGCGGTAAGCGGAAAGAGCGTTGCGCCAACGGCCCAGGCTGAGTTTGGATCCTTGAGCAGCACGGGAAGAAGACCCATGCTGAGATAGAGGGGGATGATGGCCAGCGGCATGAACTTCTGCAAGTCCTGCGAGGTTTCGCAAGTGGCGGCCAGGCCCGAGAACATCGCGCTGAAGAGCGCGAATCCCAGCACGAAGTAGACGGGAAAGAGCAGGCCCTCCATCCAGGAGAAATGGATTGCGAAATCGCCAGTGAGCGCGGCAGCGGCCAGTGCGGAACTCATCAACAGGATGGCCGCTATCATCCATATGACGATCTGGGTAAGGCCCACCGCTCCCACGCCGACCATTTTTCCGGCCAGCAGATCGTCGGCGCGAGCCACGGAGAGCATGACCTCGAAGATGCGCGAGGTCTTCTCCTCAATGATTGCGCGGGCCATATCCAGCCCATAGAGCATGATGGGCATGGAGAGCAACAAAGCCATGATCAATGCCTTGAAGAATGGCGATGCTCCCTTGGTCTTTGCTATCCGGCCGTCTTTATCCAATTGGAGGGTATCGATGGAGACAGATTTCAGAGAGGCATCGATATCGGCCTGCTTCACTCCGCTGGCAAGCAGGCGCTGGTTTGCCACGGCGTGGTTCAAGGCGCTTCTCACGCCGCTGAGATTGACAAAGTCGCCGGAAGCCAGCGAGGTGTAGGTGGTAGTGATCGCACCAGCCGAAGATGTGTTGATGGTGAGCATCCCGTCTATGGCCTTGGACTGGACCCGTTTTAGAAGAGAGGCGCGATCCTGATCGGTTGCCGGAGCGAAGACATCGACGATATTATTTGCGTTCTTATCGTCCAGCATCAGGCGGCGGATAGCATTGGCCAAGGGAGCGCTGTCGGATGCAATGGCGATATGCTTGCCCGCATTCGCGTTGCGATTGGTGTATGAACTCCAGCCCAATAGCGCGACGATCAGTAAGGGCACCAGAATCGTGGAAAAAATAAATGCCCGTCCGTGAATCTGCTCCAGGTACTCTCGTTTGGCAATGAGAAGTATGTTACGCATTATTCTTGCCTCCCACGGTCTGGATGAAGATCTCTTCGAGCGAGGGCTCGACCAGTTCGTAGCGGTAGATGGTGGCCATGTCCGCTGCTTCATGCAACAGCTTCTGCGCGTTGCCGTGCGACTTGAGCTTGATTTCGGCGTGTCCTGAGAAGTTCTTGGACTCTGCAACCTCTTCGCTGTTCAAGAAAGCCGGATTTCCTTCAAACTCGACGATCACCTGGTTGCGCTCGTAGCGGCTCTTGATCTCGCGCAGATTGCCTGAGAGTACAGCCTCCCCGTTGTTGATGAGGCAGATTGAATCGCAGAGCTTCTCCACCTGATCCATGCGATGGGTGGAAAAGAGGATAGCTTTGCCCTGGTCCTTGAGAGTGAGCAGGGTACGCTCCACCAGCACCGCATTCACCGGGTCGAGGCCCGCGAAGGGCTCGTCCATGACAATCAGATCGGGCGAGTGAAGGAGCGTAGCGATGAATTGAATCTTCTGCTGCATTCCCTTGGAGAGCTCTTCGGTCTTTTTCGGCAGGGCGTCGGCAATCTCCATGCGTTTGGCCCACTCGATGGAGCGCTTTTGCGCTTCTTCAGGCGTCAGCCCATGCAGACAGCCGAAGAAGACCAGCTGGTCCTGGACCTTCATCTTTTTGTAAAGTCCGCGCTCCTCGGGCAGGTATCCCACGCGCTCCAGGCTTTTGCGCTCGAAGGGCTTCTCGAAGAGGCGGATGGTTCCGGAGTCCGGAATGGTGATGCCCATCATCATGCGAATGGAGCTGGTTTTGCCCGCTCCGTTCGGCCCCAGCAGGCCAAAGATTTGGCCCGCCTCGATGGACAGGCTCAGGTCGCTGACGGCAACCTTGCTCTCATAGGCCTTGGTCACTCCCGCAAGTTCAACTACTGGCATGGATTCTCCCAACGTTTTTTCGCAATGATGTTCTTGGTCTACCGGAGAGTACCGGCCTCTGGAGCAGTGTAGCAAAGCCACGGCACACACTTCGCCTTGCGGGTGGATACGAAGGGAAGCGCGAAAAGGTTACAGCGGGTTTGCTCCCCTGACTCGCGGGATTTAGCATCCGGAGTGTGGCTGGCCTCGACACTCCCGTAAAGTATGTGCGCGGCGTGGGTCCGCGGGTGGCGGAGATGCTCGCGGTTAAGGGCATTGAGACCGCCGAGGACCTGCTCTACCACCTTCCCTTTCGCTACGAAGACCGCCAGAACCCGCGCAGCCTGGACGAGCTGACGCCGGGCGAGACGACCAGCGTAATTGCGGAGGTGCGAGGCGCGGCCCTGTTACGCACCCGCAAGGCGCCCCTTTTCGAGCTGACCCTGGGACAGGGAAGGCTGGCGCTCAAATGCATCTGGTTTCACGCTCCGTACCTGGAGGGCAAGTTTAACGCCGGGCAGACGGTGGCCGTCTACGGCAAGGTGGAACCCTCGCGCTCCACAAGCAACTTCAAGATGATCCAGCCACAGTTCGAGGTGCTACCGGACGCGACGGACGACGCCGTGACACAGATGCTCGAAGTGGGGCGCATTACGCCGGTTTACGAGTCGCTGGGCGGTAACAAATTGACCTCGCGCTGGCAGCGCAAGACGATCTTTAACCTGCTGGAATCGATGCGCGGGGCTGTGCCGGAGTGCCTGCCGCTGGCGATGCTGGAGCGGCTGGAACTGCCGGACCGCGAGACGGCACTGCGCGAGGCGCATTTTCCGCCTGAGGGCACGTCCTTAGCCCAACTGCAAGCCGCAGCCACGCCTGCCCACCGGAGGTTGATTTTTGAAGAGTTGTTCTTTCTTGAGCTGGGCCTTGAACTCAAGCGCCGCCGCATGAGGAAACGCCCCGGCATTGCATTCACCACCAACGCCAAGGTTCGAGAAGCAATCCGAGAGGTTCTGCCCTTTCATCCCACTACAGCGCAAAAGCGCGTACTGGGCGAGATTGTGGCCGATATGCGCACCCCGAGCCCGATGCGACGCCTGTTGCAAGGGGACGTAGGCTCAGGCAAGACCATCGTTGCTCTTCAGGCCATGCTGGTAGCCATGGAAAATGGCTACCAGGCGGCTCTGATGGCGCCCACCGAGATTCTGGCCACGCAGCATTTTCTGGCCATGCGCAAGCTGCTTGAAAAGTCGAGCCGCAAGCCGCGCATCGTGCTGTTGACCGGCTCGCTTGACGAGGCCCGCAAGCGCCACACCCGTGGACTCATCAACCGCGGCGAGGCGCAACTGGTAATCGGTACTCATGCGTTAATCGAAGAAAAGGTTGAGTTTGACCGGCTGGGACTGGTGGTAGTGGATGAGCAGCATCGTTTCGGGGTGCTGCAACGCTTCAAGCTGATGAAAAAGCCCGATCAGGCCGGGGCAAATCAGGCCGAGCCGGATGTGCTGGTGATGACCGCAACGCCCATTCCGCGGACTCTTGCGCTTAGTTTGTACGGCGACCTGGATGTGAGCGTCCTGGACGAGCTTCCGCCGGGGCGCACTCCCATCGTCACCCGCCGCGTTCCCGGCGAGATGGCAGAGGAGGTGTGGGATTTCGTTTGCAAGCAGGTCGCGAAGGGCCGGCAGGCCTACATCGTTTATCCCGTCATCGAGGGCAGCAAAGACGACCAACCGGAGCTTGATTTTTCGCACGACGATCCGGAGGCCGGCCTAAAACCAGCGCCTCCCGTACGCAAAGCCGCCCGAAAAGCCAAATCGGCAGAGCTATTTCCCAAGGCTGCTCAGGAAGCAATGCCAGAGGCAAAATCCGGGCTGAAATCCGCCGTTGAGATGCACGAAAAACTGAGAACTGGCCCGCTTGCCGGTCTGCGCGTTGGGCTGTTGCATGGGCGCATGGACGCCGACGAGAAGGAGATTGTCATGCGCCGTTTTCAGCGCGGCGAGATTGACGTGCTGGTGGCTACAACGGTTATCGAGGTCGGCGTGGATGTACCCAATGCCACGGTCATGGTGGTGGAGCACGCGGAGCGCTTCGGCCTGGCTCAGTTGCACCAGTTGCGCGGGCGGGTAGGTCGGGGAGCGGCGAAGAGCTATTGCATTCTGATGACCGGCCAGCGTATTTCTCCGCTGGGCGAGGAGCGGCTGAACGCGATGGTCAGCACCCAGGATGGCTTTGAACTGGCGGAGCTGGACCTGAACCAGCGCGGTCCGGGGGAGTTCTTCGGCACACGGCAGGCAGGTCTGCCCGATTTTCGCGTGGCCAACCTGGTGCGCGACCGTCAGTTGCTGGAGCTGGCCAAGATGGAGGCTGCGCGCTTTGCCGCCGCTCCGGCTGAGGAGGTAACTGAATCCGAGCGGGGGCGCGTCTGGACGCGGCTCAAAGATGCCTGGCAGCGCCGCTATGGGTTGGTAGAGGCTGGCTGACAGGTTCTCTTCTTTTTACCTGGTTCCAGCCAAAGAAAGGCAAATCCAATGCTTCGTGTCGCACTTTTCTTTATTGTTTCTGCCGCGATCCTGCTGCTGTCCTGGAGATCGCTTCGGGATCTGCGCACCCACGGCTTTTATCGTTTTTTCGGGTTTGAGATGCTGCTGGCCTTGATCCTTCTGAACGCGCCGGTATGGTTTCTCGACCCGTTTTCGGCGCGTCAAATAGCGGCATGGTTACTTGGAGCCATCTCGATCGGGCTGGCGGTCGAAGGCTTCCGGCTGCTGCGCGTCATTGGCAGGCCCGCGCAAACCGGCGTCCAGAGCGCAAATCTGCCTTTTGAGAACACGACCACGCTGGTTATGGTGGGCGCATATCGCTGGATACGGCATCCACTCTATGCGTCGTTACTGACGCTGTCTTGGAGCGCATATCTGAAGGAACCGTTCGAGATCGCTTCCATTGTGCTGACGTTGGGCGCAAGCGGCTTTCTGATAACTACGGCAATTGCCGAGGAGCGCGAGAATTTGCTGCGCTTCGGTGCGGCTTATGCCGAATACATGAAGCGCACAAGACGATTTGTCCCGTTCGTCTTCTGAAGTCGAATCTGGCCAATGGGGAACGACCCTACCGGGCCGTCACGCCGCTTCGGATTCGAGCATGCCTTGGGCTGTCTCTACCGGATAGGTATGAATCTCCAGGTCGATGCTGGCGATTTCCGAGCCGCATTCCTGCCGATTGTTGCGGGTACATTGGCAGAGCTCGGTAAACCGGATATGCCCGTTCTGGTTTAGTTCCAGCCCGGCGGCGATGAGCAGGCTGTAAATATCTACGCAGGCTTGCCGCTCAAACTCGAACAACATGCTCACTATTCCTATATCGTCTGCGCCGCGGCTCAAAACCCAGCCGCCGCAGCCGAGGATTGCGCCTGTGAGAGTCTGGACCAGCCGCGCCGGCTCCTCGGTGGAGATGGCCTGCATCTGCATCGCCCACGGTACGCTCATCGCTTGTCCGGTGCCACATTCCAGATTAGTTGGCCTCATGAGTGACCTATCGAAAACCAGACGGAAATGCATTATGGTTGTCGCGGAGTCATACAGCCTTTGACTAGCTTTGACACACCCGGCCTCCGAGGAGAGAGCTGTTTCCTCTCGCTGGTGGCTGAAGGCACAACCGTCTTCCTTGCCAAGCCACGACACACCCTAGCAGAGGAGTGGCCGGAATGCCCGCAAACGCTACAAAAGCAAAATGATGTAGCTTTGTATTCAGCATGATTGTAGGGTCAGGGATCGATCTGGTTGAGATTGGGCGCATCCAGCAGTCTATGGATCGCTATGGGAGCCGTTTTCTCGACCGCGTCTACACCGGCGCGGAACAGGCCTATTGCCTGCGCAAGCGCAAGGCCGCGGAGAGCTTTGCCGCCCGGTTTGCCGCCAAGGAGGCAGGGGCTAAGGCCCTGGGAACCGGTATCCGTAATGGCGTGAACTGGCTGGAGATTGAGGTTGTCCGCGAAGCCGGCGGAAGGCCCGCAATTCAGTTTCATGGGCGCGCCGCCCAGGTTGCCGCGCGCCTGGGGGTTACACACGCAGCCCTTTCCATTACCCACACCACCGCCCTAGCCATGGCCAGCGTTGTGCTGGAAGATAGGCCATAGCCCTCTCCATTCTGCTATCCTCTAGGCGTTAACCGCTTATTCCAGCAAGGGGAGTAAGGTGCCAAGCCGCAAAGAGATTCAGTGGTCGCAATTGAGAGTGGGGGCGCTGGTCCTGGCGGCCGCGGCCGTGCTGGTCTTCATTATTTTTCTTATGTCCGGTTCGACCGGCGGACTCTTTGCGCGCAAGCTCGTGCTCCGCTCCTACTTTGAGAATGCAGCGGGCCTGAAGAATGGCGCGCCGGTCACTCTAGAAGGAGTAACTATCGGCAACGTTATCCGTGTCCGCGTAGTTCCCGACCGCAACCCCACCCCCGTTGAGGTGACCATGCGAGTGGGCCGCGAGCATACCCGCGCTCTGCACATCGACTCCACCACATCGATCGCTCAGGCCGGCGTCCTTGGCGACAGCTACGTCGATATCAGCTCGGCTCACGCCTCCGGCCACCCTCCGGCCAATAATGCCGAACTCAAGGCCTCCGGTTCGCCCAGCGTTCAGGACGTGATTCGCACTAGCGAGATTTCCATTGAGGAGATCACGGCTCTGATGCGCAAGACGCAAGTTCTAATTGATACGCTGAACTCGAAGAAGGGCTCCGCAGGGCAGTTTATCAACGACCCGGCCCTTTACAGCAAGATTTCGCGCATCGCCGACAATCTGCAGGTCATCACCGGCAACGTGGTAAACGGCAACGGCTCGCTGGGCAAGCTGATCGCCGACGACACCCTCTACACGCGCGCCAACTCTGCTATCGACCGGATGAATCGCATCACTACCAGTCTTGACGAGGGCAACGGCACGGCGGGCAAGCTGATCCACGACGACTCGCTCTACAACAACCTGAACTCCGCCGTCTCCAACGCCAATCAACTGCTGGCCGGGATCAACTCCGGCAAAGGCGCCATGGGCAAGATGGCCAAAGATCCCGCCTTCGCGCAGAAGCTGGACGACACCCTCACCAGTCTCGACGGCATTCTTGCCAATGTGAATGAAGGCAGGGGCTCGCTCGGCCAGCTCGTCCAGAGCCGCACCCTCTACGATCATGCAGACCAGGCCATGAACCAGACTCAGCTGCTGGTCAAGAGCATGCGCGAAGATCCCAAGAAGTACCTGATCATCCGATTAAAGGTCTTCTAAAATCGAGTCTCTTCGCCTCTTGCAAATACTTACCGCCTGCCACCCTTCTCCCGGTCGAACTTCCATCCGCCGATGATCGAGGAGACCGTGCCGCGTCCCTCGATGTAGTCGTGATAGAAGGCGAGATACACGTGGATTATGACAAAGGTGACGAAGAACCACAGGGACGCGTGGTGCCAGAAGCGCACGCCGAAGTCACCGCCCATCAGCGGCACTACCCAGGTGAACATTCGCGGCAGCCATGAGCTGCTCATGCTTGAGTAGAGGGCAAAGCCGGTGACTGTCTGGAAGACAAACGCCAGAAAGGTGCCGAAATAAATCAGGCCGGCCAGCGCGTTGTGCCCGGTGGAGATGGGCCCATGCATCTTGGTTTCCAGCACGTCGGCTTTGATGACGTCAACGATCTCCTGCTGTTGCGAGCGGGTGAACGGGAAGAAAGCGCGCCAACTGGAGTACTTGTTGCCGACAAAGCCCCAGTAGAGACGCGCCAGGAAGTTGAAGACGTAGACGAAGGCGCACAGGAAGTGGATGAAACGCACCCAGCCGAACCAGTACTGCTGGTATGCCTCAGCCGCGTAAAAGGCGCGGATAGGCGCACCGATCAGGTAGCCGGTTACGCACAACAGGACCAGAGTTATCGCGTTGATCCAGTGGTAGACGCGAACAGGGAGTTCCCACACGTATACGCGCCGATACTCGACAGGCTGGTCGCCATTCGTTTGAAACGCATCCTTTATGCCAATGCCATGGGTACTCATTGCCCTCACTCGAAGGAAATCTGGTGAAGGTGCCTTCCCTGCGGATCGTAGAGATGCACGGCGCAGGCCAGGCACGGGTCAAAGGAATGGATGGTGCGAATGATTTCCACCGGCTGTTCAAGGTTGGCCACCGGCGTGCCGATCAGCGAAGCCTCAAAGGATGAACGTTGCTGCTTGGCATCGCGCGGTGAACCGTTCCAGGTGGTGGGCACAACCAATTGATAGTTCTCGATGGCGCCGTTGTGAATCTTGATCCAGTGGGCCAGCGCGCCGCGAGGAGCCTCGGTCAAGCCAACTCCCTCCGCATCCGCCGGCCAGCTCTTTGGTTCCCAGCGCTCGCCATTGAAAGTGGAGACCTCGTTGATCTTCACCCGCTCCATCAACTGGCCGAAGAACTCCTTGAGCCAAATCATGGCCAGGGCCGCATCCAGGCAGCGAGCCGCGGTGCGGCCAAGCGTGGAGAAGAGCGCGGCAACTGGCACGTTGAGCTTACCCAGGGTCGCCTTGACCAGTTCCTGCACGTCAGTGCGGCCGGAGGCATAGGCCACCAGCAATCTTGCCAGCGGCCCGACCTCCATGGGCTGTTCCTTCCAGCGCGGAGTCTTCAGGAAGGAGTACTTCTGATGCCCCTCCAGCGTTTCAAAGGGCGGCTTGGGACCGGTGTAGTTGATCTTCGTCTCGCCTGCCCAGGGATGGATGCCGGCCGAGTCTCCGTCCTCGTAGCTGTACCAGGAGCTGGCGATGTACTCCTTGATCTCCTGGGAATCGGCCGCGTTGACCGGATGGACCTGGCTGAGGTCGCGGTTGAGCACCACGCCGCGGGGATACTTGAAGGAATCCGGCTGGCCGTAGCCCTTGGTGGGGAACTCGCCATAGCTCAGGTAATTGGTCAATCCGCCGCCCCACTTGGCCCAGTCCTTGTAGAAGGAGGCCACGGCTAGCAGATCGGGGATGTAGACCTGGTTGACGAACTCATCCGCCTGCCCGATGAGGCGGGAGACCAGATTGAGCCGCTCGGAGTTGATAGCGGCCACTTCATTGATGTTGATGGAGCAGGGAACGCCGCCGACCAGGTAGTTCGGATGAGGATTCTTGCCGCCGAAGACGGCGTGAATCTTGACGATTTCTTTCTGCCACATCAGAGCGTCAAGGTAGTGAGCCACCGCGATCAGGTTCACCTCCGGCGGCAGCTTGTAGGCGGGGTGGCCCCAATAGCCGTTGGCGAAGATGCCCAGGCCGCTGGCCGCGAAGGCTTTGATCTTCTCCTGCACCTCGGAGAAGTAGGCGGGGGTATTTTTGTCCCACTTGGAGAATGACTGCGCCAACTCCGCGGCCCTCTTCGGATCGGCCTTCAGCGCGTTGACGATGTCCACCCAGTCCAGTGCGTGCAGATGATAGAAGTGGATCACGTGGTCCTGCACGTACTGCGTGGCCATCATGATGTTGCGGATCAGCTCCGCGGTGGGCGGCACCGCGATCCCCAGCGCGTTTTCAACGGCGCGCACGCTAGTCAGGGCGTGAACCGTGGTGCATACGCCGCATACGCGCTCGGTAATGGCCCAGGCGTCGCGGGGATCGCGGCCCATGAGGATCTTTTCCAGGCCGCGCACCATGGTGCCTGCGCTGAAAGCGTCGGTGATGACGCCGTTCTCCACCACCGCCTCGATGCGCAGGTGGCCTTCAATGCGAGTTACCGGATCGACGACTACGCGTGTCATAGGCTCTTACGACTCCTTCTGGTCTTCGGCGTGCACTTCCGCGATCACGCGCCGTTTGCGAATGTTGGTCGCCACCGCATGGGCCGCGACTCCGGCCAGCGTGGCCACTCCCACCACCGTGCCCACCGTATCGGCGGTGCTCTCGATGCCGAAGCCGGGGAACGAGGCCAGATGCTGGTAGAACGGGCCGTTGTCCCAGAAGCCCGCCTCGCTGCAACCGATGCAGCCGTGGCCTGACTGGATGGGATAACTGGTGCCCTCGTTCCACTTGGTCACCGAGCAGGCGTTGTAGGTGACCGGGCCGCGGCAGCCCATCTTATACAGGCAATAGCCCTTGCGCGCGTTCTCGTCGTCAAAGGACTCGACGAACAAACCGGCGTCGTAGTTGGGCCGCCGGTAGCAGGTGTCGTGGACGCGCCGCCCGTAGAACTCCTTGGGCCGCCCCTGGCTGTCCAGCGCCGGAAGCTGCCCCAGCACCAAGATGTGGGTCACAACGCTCATCATCACGTCGGCGATGGGCGGGCATCCGGGAACATTGATTACAGGCTTGTCGACCAGCTTGTAGATTGGCGTGGCACCGGTCGGATTCGGCTTGGCGGCCTGTACGCAGCCGTTGGAGGCGCAACTGCCCCAGGCAACGATGGCCGCAGCGTCCTTTGCGACAGTCTGCAGAATCGATTCCGCGGTCTTGCCGCCGATCATGCAGTAGACGCCGCCATCGTGGGTGGGCACCGCGCCCTCTACCAGCACGATGTACTTGCCCTTGTGGTCGCGGAGGGTGTCGTTCAGGCTCTTCTCCGCCTGGAAGCCGGAGGCCGCCATCAAGGTTTCGGTGTAGTTCAAAGACAACACGTCGAGCAATGCATCTGCCACGATGGGGTGCGATGCCCGGATGAACGACTCGCTGCAGCATGTGCACTCCTGGAAGTGCAGCCACACAACGGCCGGTTTTTCTTTCTTCTCGAAAGCCGTGACCACCTGGGCTACGCCGGTTTGACCCAGCCCGGCCACGGTCGCGGCCGCAGCGCAGAACTGAAGAAAATCTCTGCGGCTATAGCCCTTCTGCTGCATTGATTGCCAAATGGTTTGACCCATGCCTACCTCGCTCGTGTGCAGGTACCGGAAAGAACCGGAGGCGGCTGGGGAGTATGCCGCCTGGGGTTCGCCGTTCGATGGAGGTGACGGTACTCACCGCAAAGGAGGGGGCGCTGTGAGCCGCATCACACTAGATAAAGTCGAAAATCTGGTCAAAATTGCACATTCAGAAAAATGGGAGGAGGTGTAAATAGCACAAGACAATCCTCTTAGTGGCTGTACGGGCTGCAAAATAGGTCGAATTGCGAGCAATTTCCTGAAAGTGGAGGGCCGCTGCGCCGTGTTCAGGAACACACGTACGACCTGAAGAAAGTCAGAGCGCCGGAGGTGAGTTCGAACGACCGGCTTGGAGGTTGCCTCCGGAAAAGCTGTGTTATGCTGGCGCTGCCCATGGAAATCTCCGTTATTCTTGCGCATCCTGACCGGCGCAGCTTCAATCACGCCATCGCACAGACCGCGTACCGCACGCTGGAGCGCGGCGGACATACCGTCTATTTTCACGACCTATATGAAGAGGGCTTCGATCCGCTGCTGACCGTTGCAGAACTGAACCCAAAGGGCCAACTGCCCGTGGAGTTGACCGGCTACTGCGAGGAGTTGCAGCGCTCGGAAGGCCTGGTAATCGTTCATCCCAACTGGTGGGGCCAGCCGCCGGCGGCGCTGAAAGGGTGGATCGATCGAGTCTTGCGGCCCGGCGTGGCCTATGAGTTCCAGGCGGGCGACGGCGGGGAGGGAGTGCCGGTTGGCCTGCTGCGGGCAAAGACTGCGGTTGTATTCAACACATCGAATACTCCGCCTGAGCGGGAGATGCTCGAGTTCTGCGACCCGCTCGACAAACTCTGGAAGAAGTGCATTTTCGGGTTTTGCGGCGTGACGAACGTCGTCCGGGAGACATTCAGCGTCGTGATTGCAAGCACGCCCGAGCTGCGCGCAAAGTGGCTGGGGCGGGTTGAGCAGATTGTGGCGGCGAGTTTCCCGGCAGGAAGACAATAGAGATTAAGGACTCTGTCCCTTTATTGAATCTACGCAGATGAAAGACAACCGCAGGTTCTTCGACTCCCCTTCGCTGTGCTCTGGGTCGCTCAGGATGACAGCATTTCAGCTTAATCCCCCGGTTCTACTCTCTATTCCCTATTCTCTAGTCCCTCACCTTACTCTCTGCCCTTCTTGCGAATCTCGATACTGAGGCGCTTGATCTTCTGGTTGAGGGTGGAGAGAGGAATGTGGAACTGCTCGGCGGCGTCGGTCTGATTCCAGTTGCAGCGTTCGAGCTTTTCAATAATAATACGGCGCTCGATGTCTTCGAGGATGTCGAAGAGCGAGGCGTTGGGGTTGCGCTGTAGCAGGGCGTCCTGGAAGCTGCGCCCGGTAATGTGGCCGGGCAGCAGATCGGAGCCAATGACGGGGCCCGAGGAGAGCACTACGCCGCGTTCGATGGCGTTTTCGAGTTCGCGCACATTGCCGGGCCACTCGTAATCCATCAGGGCGCGCAGGGCGTCGGCGGAGAGCTTGCGGGGCGAGAGGCCGTTTTCAGCGGCGTAGAAGTCGAGAAAATGCTGGGCAAGCAGGGGAATGTCTTCTCGCCGCGCGCGAAGCGGGGGCAGGTCTACGGTGATGACGTTGAGGCGGTAGAAGAGGTCCTCGCGGAAGCGGCCGTCGCGCACCGCCTGGCGGATGTCAATGTTTGTGGCGGCGATGATGCGCACGTCTACCTGAATCTCTTGAATGCCGCCCAGGTGCATGAAGCGGTGATCCTGCAGCACGCGCAGGATCTTGGCCTGGGTTTCAATGCCCATGGTGGCGATTTCGTCCATGAAGAGCGTGCCGCCGTTGGCCACTTCGAAGAGGCCTTTCTTTGAGGCGACGGCGGAGGTAAATGCGCCCTTGACGTGGCCGAAGAGGGTGGATTCAAGCAGTTCGGAGGGCATGGCGCCGGTGTTGATGGGAACGAAAGGCTTGTCCTTGCGCGGCGAGTTGGCATGGATGGCCTTGGCGATGAGTTCCTTGCCGGTACCGCTCTCGCCCTGGATAAGCACAGTGGAGCGGCTGGGCGCTACTTGGGCCACCAGGTCGAAGACCTTCAGCATGATTTCGCTTTTGCCCACAATGTTAGAAAAGTTGTAGCGCTGCTTGAGGGTGCGCTTAAGTTGCAGGTTCTCTTCTTCAGCGCGATGGCGGGCTACAGCGGAGCGGATATCGGCCAGCAGCTTCTCGTTGTCCCAGGGCTTCTGAACAAAGTTTTCAGCGCCGGCGCGAATCGACTCGACGACGTTTTCCACCGTGCCGTAAGCAGTGATCATGATCACCGGCAGCTCAGGCTGGAGGTCCTTGATCTGCGGCAGCAACTGGAGGCCGCTCTGACCGGGCAGGGCCAGGTCGAGCAGCACCAGATCGAAGTTCTCCAGCTCCAGAATGCGCATGCCCTGCTCGCCGTCGGCAGCCATTCTGACGGAATAGCCCTCGAGCGAGAGCAGCACCTCAAGCGACTCGCGAATGGCGGCCTCATCGTCGATGACAAGAATGCTGGCGCCGGTCGTATTGCCGGAGGAGTAAGGCGCAGAAGCGGTTTGATTCAGTTGCTGTTCGACCTCAGGCATGAACGGAATTCCTTACCAGTGGAAACTCAAGATGAAAGGTTGTGCCGGCGCCGACCGCGCTCTCGACATGTATCTTGCCCGCGTGTTCCTGAATAATGCCGTAGGAGACGGATAGTCCCAGCCCGGTTCCACGCCTGTCCCCCGGCCGGGGCATGGTCTTGGTGGTGAAGAAGGGATCGTAGATGCGCTTGAGGTGTTCGGGAGCTATGCCGCTGCCGGAATCGGCAACCAGCGCGGCGACGTGGCTCAAGCGATCGTCAGTCAGTGTGGCCACGCGCAGGCGGCCGCCGCCGTGCATGGCCTCTTTTGCGTTCAGCAGCAAATTAAGAAAGACCTGCTGCAGTTTGCCGGGGTTTCCGTTTATGGCGGGTAATTCCTCGGCCAGGTCGAGATCCACGACGATCTGCGCGGTCTTGAACTGGTGCTCCAGCAGGGAGAGCGTGTCACGGATGACCTGGTTCAGGTTGGTCTCCCGGAACTCTGTGGTCGAGGTGCGGGAGAAGTTGAGCAATCCGTTGGCAATTTCTGCGGCGCGGAAGCTCTGTTGCGTGATCTTGTCCATCACCGGGCCCAGGCGCGCATCGCCATGCAGTTGTTTTGAGAGCATCTGCGCGTAAGAGGAGATCACGGCCAGCGGGGTGTTGATCTCATGAGCCACGCCAGCCGCCAGCAGTCCGATGGAACTGAGCTTGTCAGCCTGAGTGAGCTGGGCTTCAAGAGAAACCCGCTCGGTGATGTCGTCCACCAGGACGATGCGACCCACAGAGACGAAATCGCGCGAGAGCAGGGGCGCGATGGCGATATTGGCGGTGCGCTGCTCGCCGGCGCGGGTGGTCAGGCGGAACTTGTAGAGGTGATGCACGCCCGGTTCGTTGCTGAAGCTCTCCAGAGCTTCGATAAACTCAGAGGGGAAAACCTCACGAAGCGACTGGCCGATGGCCTCGGCGCGGCTGAGGGCGTACATAGCCTCCATCTGCGCGTTCCAGCTTTCGATGTGATCGTCGAGATCAATGGCCAAAATGCCCACATTGATGGATTCGACGATGTTCTCGTTGAATTCTTTCAGCCGCTCGAATTCGCCGATCTGCTTTTCCAGGCGCGCATAGAGGCTGGCGTTCTGGAGGGCGATGCCGATGTAGCTGGCCAGGGATTCGAGCAGTTCAACGTCCTCACTGGAGAGGAAGTCGCCGCCAATGGTGCGGCCCAGGCCGATGACGGCGATGGTGCGGCTGGTGGAAGCTCCGTCCTCTGCCTGGCCTGCGGCAACGCGACAAGGCAGATAGTAGTTCAGGTCGAGCAAGGCAGCGGTGCGGCGCTCGTCCACAGGCAGATGCAGTGCAGCCTGAGCGTTTTCAAGGAAGATGTGCGAATGATCGGTTGCCTGGTCGAAGTTGAGGAAGCCGAGCGCCAGCCGGTTCTGCGCGGCGCCAACCTCGGCGGGCAGCCCGTGAGCCGCGGCCAGCCGCAAACCGCCTGAAACCTCGGAGTCCTGGGCCAGGAAGACCGCCACGCGAGCTACCAGAAGAGTGCGCGGCAGCCGCTCGACGATCGACTCAAGCAGGGCATGGAGATCGGTCTCAGAGCTTAGGCCGCGGCCGAATTCGATCAGCGCCTTGCGGTAGTCGTAGCGTTGGCGGTCGAAGGCCCTATCCACCCAACCCTGGATTCTGCGCTTGAGGGGGTCGAAGAGGGCGGCCGTTGCCAGAATGGCTACGACGAGGCCTGCTGACCGCACGTTATCTGGCAGGCGGGTGTGGACTATCAAGGTGATTAGCGCAATGATGCCGAAGTAGCCTCCCAGAATCAGGCTGGTGGCCAGCGTGTAGGCGACTCCTCGCTTGAAGATCAGGTCGGTGTCCATCAGCCGGTAGCGGACGATGGCCCAACTGAAGGTAAGCGGCAAGAAGACCAGCGACAGGCCGGCCAGCTTAGTGAGCAGGCCGGGCGGGTGAAGGTCGAAAAGAAATGGAATGGCGTAAAACAGCGAGAAAGGCAGAACCGCAAGCAGCGTGCCGCGGGTAACCCACTTCAACTGCTGGCGCAGCAGCGGCGAGTCTGCCCGGCTGTAACTGCGCAGGAAGAGCAGCGCTGCCAATACGTAAAACCCGGCGTCGTAGGCGGTGGCGATCTGGTTCAGGCGATGCAGCAGAAGGCCGGTTGGCAGCCTGGTTTCGATAGTCCATATCCACAGCCCGAGCAGCCCCGCCCCTGGCGCGTATACCAGAGGCAATAGCCAGTAGCGGTGGATTTTTTTGAACCGTTCCTCAGGAAAACAGAGCGCAAAGTGAAGAAAGAGCGCCGGCTGCAGCGACTCGGCCAGCACGTTCGACCAGAAGACGGTCCAATCAAGGGTGTCGAGCTTGGTGGTGTACTTGAGCGCGTAAAGTGCGAATGAAACCAGACAAAAGAGGTAGAAATGTGTGGCTCTAGGGGCACCCCAGCGGCGAAAAAGGACATAGAAGCCGATGACCAGGTAGATGAGCCCGATGACGCGCAGCCCCAGCGCCAGGCTTCTGTCGAGCGGTTCGGGGATGACCTTGACCGGCGTATCCAGCGGAATGCCGGCACGTGTGATGGTGTAAAAGGCCTGACCGTAGGGGCCGGCATGATAGAGGGCGCGCTCCAAATCGGCCACCCGCACGATGGGGGCTTCGTTCACCTCCGTCAACAGGTCGTGCGCCTGGATGCCGGCGCGGTGGCCGGACATCTCCGGAAGAACTCTCTCCGCCTCAAGCCCGCCCGCGACTTCACGCCACCAGACTCCGTCGTCGGGTTGCTGGAAGTTGCTCTCCTGGCGAAGATTCAGAACCGCCAGCACGAAAAGTCCGGCTGTGGCTACAGCCAGCAGAGTCGCCTGTATGCGGTTGAATAGGCTTCTTTCCATGAGGGGAAACGCTCTACATCACTCGGTTTGTTGCACGTCGGTTGCCATGCGAGAGAAACAGCCAATTCCCCAAAGGTAAATAGGCAATCGATTGAGAATACGCGAGATAGTGACTCCTGATTCCTTGAAACGTCACCCAGTATAGCAAATATTTCAGTTGAAAATGCAGAAAATGGGATGTTACCTACGCAGAAAGAGATTGCGATATTGAAATCAATAGCATAGCAGAAAATGCGAATTATCGTGCATTCCCGTGCCGTCAGCGCTGGCCGTAGGTGGCTTTGGGGCCGTGCTTGCGCAGGTAGTGGTGTTCGCTGACGTAGGCCGGAATTCCGGCGTCGGGCGCTCCCAGCAGGACGGTGCGAAAGGCCAGACGAGCAATGTATTCAAGGACATCGGCGTGCTCGACGGCTTCGGCGGCGTTTTTTCCCCAGGCAAAGGGGGCATGGCCGGCAACCAGGACGCCGGGAACGGCGATGGGGTCGAGGCCCTCACGGCGGAAGAGGCGGACGATGACCGCGCCGGTATTGCGCTCATAGGCTTCTGCGACCTCCTCGGCGGTGAGGTGTTCGGTGACCGGAACGGGGCCGTGAAAGCAGTCGGCGTGGGTGGTGCCGAGGCAGGGAATGGGGCGGAGAGCCTGGGCCCAGGAGGTGGCGAACTCGGAGTGGGTGTGGACGATGCCGCCGATTTCAGGGAACTCGCGGTAAAGATAAATGTGTGTATCTAAATCGCTTGAGGGGCGCAGGGAGCCTTCGACGATCTTGCCGTCGAGATCGGTAATCACCAGATCGGCGGCGGTGAGCGTGGCGTAGTTGACGCCGCTGGGCTTGATGACGACGAGCGGATCGCGCCGTCCGGAGCGGTCGATGCCGCTGGCGTTTCCGAAGGTGTGGGGAGCCAGTCCGCGGCGGGAAATCTCGCGGTTGGCGTGGAGGACTTCTTCGCGGAGAGAGGGGAGGAGCATGGTGGAGACAGTTTACAGCAGGTACTAGGGAGTAGGGACGTAGGGAATAGGGCATAGGGAAAAATGTGACCCATGCAAACATCTCTGCCTAGAAGGCTACAAAAAAGTGAGAATTTGTTGGCTTATACGGGTACAAAAGGGGGGAATTTCGTCGGCTTCCAAGACTAGCGATTGACGAAAAGAGGACCAAAGAGCGAATAAGCCCGTATACAAGCCTACAAATTACATGCATCTGTTGTGTTATGGCTGGACAAACACACTGAAAACTTACAGTTTTTATGCGATTTGGCGCGTTTTGATCGCATTTTAGGGTGTATTTCGATGCAATTTGATGCGTTTTGAGCGGTGAGTATGCGGGGCGGCGGGACAGGGCGGCAGGGCAGAGTGGATATCCCAAGTCTCAAGAGCGAGACCTGGGATACCCGGCAAAGATGTTTTCGGATGGATGACCATACAGGAGCATGATGCCTACTAGGGCGTTTACCGGTACAAATCCGGTGTGGGCCTAATTCCGTAGGGGAAGATCTCCCTCGATGAACGCTTTAGCCTGTTCTCATTAGCTAATACTGAACTTTCAAGTAATTCAATTAAACGGGCGAGTACAAGACGGCACGGAATCGTCCTGAAAGTTTACCGTCAGTACTGTATTGCTCACTCAATAGCTCTTGGGAGGAGTAACATCCCCCTCAATTTAGCCAAGGAGGGAGATTCCGGACAGGATGAACTTATTTAGCTTTTTCAGGCTTCTTTACACGATCTATGGCGATCGCGAGCCGGACATTAAGTACATTCAGCGCCTTGGGCTCCTCGCCGTGAAGATCGGGCAGGTCTATGCGCTTCGTCCTGATTTTCTTGGCGACGAACGGTGTCGCTCGCTGGCCCGGCTCTACAGTAACACCACGAGCATTCCGCCTGAAGATGCGCTGCGGCTCATTTCGTCCTATGCCGGAAGCCATTATTTTGAAAACTTCTCCTCCTTCAACCCAGAGCCGTTTGCCTCGGCATCCATCGGCCAGGTGCATCGCGCTGTGCTAAAGACGGACGAGCAGGTTGTAGTCAAACTGGTGAAGAAGGACTACTCCGCAAATTTCAAGCGCGATGTTCGCAACGTGCGCCGGCTCTTCAGATTCGCCATCTTCTTCTACCCCAGGCTTCGTGGGGTCGCCAATCCCGTAAGTCTGCTCCACGAAATCGAGAAGATGACACTGAGTGAACTGGACCTGCGCAACGAAGCTCGGGGAGCCAGGGAACTGAGGGACCTTTACGAAGCGAACAAGGATCGCTTCGACCTCTCCCATCTGAGGTTTCGGAGGGTTTATGAGCATTTGTCAAGCGAGAATATTCTCGTTTCCGATTACGCCGATGGGCCCACGCTGGATGAGTTGTTAAGCAGCGGTAAACTGACATATGAATCGCTCCTCGAACTCTTCCATATTCATGGGTTCTTCATGTTCTCCGTTGGAATTTTCCACGGCGATATCCATCCCGGAAACATTGTTCTGCAAGATGGCCACTTCACCTTTCTCGATACCGGCTACATAGGCAGGGTTTCTGAACGCATGAGGAAGAACCTCTTCTATTTCTTCGACGCGCTGAGTAAGTATGATTACCCCGCGTCTGCACGATGCCTGAATGCCATGGCGGAGCGGCAAATCAGCGGCAAGAAATTCGCAGATTTCGAGAGAAAGTTCCTTGCGCTATATGCGGATTTCAAAAACAAGACTGTCAGTCAGGTAAGTCTTACGAAAAAGATGATGCAGACCATCCGGCTTGGTGTCGTTTCAGGCATGCACTTTGACGAGGGCATGTTCGATATCATCAAGAGCCTCATGTATCTGGACGGCATGGTGATTCGCGCCAAGCCAGATGCGGTGCTGTTACGCGATATGCGCCGCTTCATCCAGGAATTCAAAGGTCTGATCGGTTAGGCAGAAAGGGACAATACCATGGATCACGCAACGAGTATAGGGATGAAGAGAAAGATCGCGATCGTCGGAGCCGGACCGGGAGGGCTAACAACAGCCATGGTGCTTGCCCGCCGCGGTTTCGATGTCGAAGTTTTTGAAAAGGCGCCGATAGTTGGCGGGCGTAATGGCGAACTTATTCTGGGCGGCTTCCGTTTCGACATTGGGCCGACGTTTCTGATGATGAAATTCGTTCTGGACAAAGTCTTTGAGGAGGCGGGCGAGAAGAGCGAGGACTATCTCGACTTCAAGCGCCTGGACCCCATGTACCGGCTGATCTTTCCGGACTTCTCGATGGACATTACTGGCGACCGTGAACGCATGAAGCAGGAGATTGCCAGATGCTTTCCCGGTGAAGAGGCGGGGCTGGACAAGTTCTTTGATCGCGAGAGCGATCGATTCCGCCATATCTATGCCTGCCTTGAAAAGGACTACTCGTCGATTGCGGACTTTTTCAAGCCGACATTTCTGCGAGCTGTTCGCTATATCCCGTTCGGCCGGTCACTCTATGAGTATCTTGGTAATTACTTCCGGCCTGAGAGGCTGCGGCTTTCCTTCACCTTCCAGGCAAAGTATCTCGGCATGTCGCCCTGGGAGTGTCCGGGATTCTTTATAATTCTGTCTTATATCGAGCATGAGTTTGGTATCTTCCATGTGCAGGGCGGCTTGTCTGAGATTTCAACAGCCATGGCCAAGGTCGCGGAGAAGCATGGCGCTGTAATCCATCTGAACACCCCGGTCAAGGAACTCGTCATTGAGCGAGGAAGCGTGAAGGGCGTCCTGCTTGAGGATGGCCGCAAAGTCCTTGCGGATGAAACCGTGGTGAATGCGGATTTTGCGCACGCCATGCAGACGCTGGTGGCGCCGAATGTACTGAAGAAGTACTCCCCTTCAAAACTGAAGAAGAAGAAATACTCCTGCTCGACCTTCATGCTCTATCTCGGGATGAACAAGACATTTCCTGATCTGCCGCACCATAATATCGTCTTTGCCCGCGACTATCACCAGAACACCGAAGACATCTTCCGAGGGATGAAGCTCTCGGAAGACATTTCGTTTTATATAAGGAACTCAAGCATCACTGATGACCAGGTGGCTCCGGCGGGTAAGTCGGGGATCTATATCCTGGTGCCCGTTCCGAATAACTCCAGCGGCATCGACTGGACAAAGGAGACTCCCCGCTTCCGCAATCTGGTGTTGGATTCGATTGCGGCGCGCACCCCGCTGGGCGATATTCGCCCGCATATCGAGGTTGAACGCATCATCACACCAGCTGACTGGGAGGATTCGGGCGTCTTCTTTGGCGCCACCTTTAACCTGGCGCATTACATGACCCAGATGCTCTACTTCCGCCCGCATAACAAGTTCGAGGAGCTGGATAACTGCTACCTGGTTGGCGGCGGAACCCATCCGGGTAGCGGTCTACCGACCATATATCAGTCCGGAATGATCGCTGCTCATCTCATCGGCAAGAAATATGGGCAATGGGCGAATTAAATGCGTTCCTAAAGTCCTTACATTCCGAGAGCTGCGCGAGATGAGTTGATTCATAATTCTGTCGAATCACCTGATGAGCAGATGAAAAATCATCATCAGAAGGGAAAGTTATGCCTCTGCCATTGGTTTTCGCTAAACCATACTTTGGGCCAAATCGCCATATCACTCATCGAAAATAGATCGGTACCGGAAAGTGTGCGTCCAGAGAAGGCTGGCATGAACAAGTGGGTGAGAGTCCCACCGGGGTAAGAGTCCAAGCCCCGTAGCTTGAATAGCAGGATGGGGAGGAAACTTCCCATTCTGAAGCCTATTGACGAAGCCATCTTCAAGGATGGTGAGCGAGTCACCGGGCCGTAACGCAAGTGAACCCATATGGCCTCGAAAGTACTGCAACCCGAAGGCCGAGCCCTCACTTTTCGGGCGAAGGCAGCATGGAGTGTCGCATGGACTGATGCGGCAAAACACTTCGGCGGGGTTGGTAGGGACAGCACGGTGACAAGGTCATGCTAAGCAACTGGAGAGACCCTCCTCGCCCCAACGAGAAATTGTCGGAGCAGGAACGCCGTATAACCGGAGACACCGGGAAGTCGGCGGAAGGCGAGAGGGGTTCGGCTGGGTTCGTATTAGCGAGGAAGCGGAGTAATGCCCGCAGAGCGAAGGAACCCTGCTGTTTGTAACGGCTCCAACAACATGAGAGGCACGGGTGAAATGATAAAAGCGCCCATCAGTTTGCAGGATCTGCGGAGGAGCCTATATGTCAAGGCGAAGGCAGAACAGCCTTGGCGTTTCTGGGGACTATACGTCCACGTCTGCAAGATGGAAACTTTGCAGGAAGCCTACCGTATGGCGAAAAGCAATAACGGGGCGCCGGGTATTGACGGGGTCACGTTCGAAGCCATCGAGGCAGGCGGAGCGGAGAGTTTTCTCGCACAGATTCGGGATGAATTGGTCACTAACACGTATCGGCCCATGCCGGCACGGAAGAAGGAAATTCCAAAGGATGGGGGCAAGAAGGTCCGTATCCTTTCGATTCCGACGATCCGAGACCGCGTAGTCCAGGGAGCGTTAAAGCTCATTCTGGAGCCGATCTTCGAAGCGGATTTCCAAGCAGGGTCGTATGGATATCGACCGAAGCGGACGGCGCATGAAGCCGTAGCCCGGGTAGCTCGCGCAATCGTCGAAGAGAAGACGCGCATCATCGATCTGGACCTAAGCGCCTATTTCGATAACGTTCAGCATTCGCTGCTGTTAGAGAAGGTGGCGCGGCGGGTTGAGGATGATGCGGTCATGAACTTGCTCAAGATGATGTTGAGGGCGACCGGGAAGAAAGGTGTTCCCCAGGGCGGTGTGATTTCACCGTTGCTCAGTAACCTCTATCTGAACGAGGTAGATCGGATGCTGGAGAAAGCGGTGCAAGCCACGCGAAGGGGCAAGTCAACCAAAGTCCAATACGCAAGATTTGCGGATGACCTGGTGATCTTGATCGACGCCGAGCGGCAAAGCGACTGGCTGGTGACGGCGATAGACAGACGACTGCGCGAGGAATTTGCGAAGCTACACGTTGCGATCAATGAGGACAAGAGTCGCATGGTTGATCTGAAGAAGGGGGAGAGCTTTACCTTTCTAGGCTTTGAATTTCGGCGCATACTCAGCTTTCAGCGGAAGTGGCGGCCACACTATGCGCCCAAGCTGAAGAAGAGGACAGCGCTGTTTGAGAAGCTCAGGGAGGTCTTCCGCCAGCATGTCAGCTGGCCCGTTGAGATGGTGATTGCGAAAGTCAATCCGATTCTGCGTGGCTGGGTGAACTACTTTCGGATCGGGCATTCAAGTTCCTGCTTCACGTTGGTCAAGGAATGGGTAGAACGGAAGATCAGGCGGCATCTGATGCGAGCCCGGGGACGACGAGGCTTTGGCTGGAAGCGGTGGAGTAGCGCATGGTTCTATGAACGGCTGGGCTTGTTCAATGATTACAAGCTTCGGCGATGGACCAGTGCGAAAGTCGCCCCTGCACAATAGGCCGCATAACCCTTGATGCGAAGCAAACAGGTGCGCCCAGTGCGGGAAATCCGCACGCTGGGTGCGATGTGGCGGGGGCTGGAAACGGATTTACGGTTGGGCTACTGAGGCACTCCCAGAGGAAACGGGGAGAAACGGCTAGGCCGGACCTACGGAATACCGCGCCAGTCCTCGACCCGACCGGCTTATCGTGCTTGAAGTGTTCCGGGCGTATCGCCGGCAACTCGGAGGTCGATCCGCTTCAGAATCCGCGCAAATCAGTTCCCCTTGGCAGGAGAGTCCATGTAGTAGCCGGTCTTGTGGCGGATATTGAAGGCATCGGCCGCGGCCCTGGGAACTGTGACCTGGATGCGATGGAAGGCCCTCCCGGGCTCCTGCTTTTTCGGATAGTAGCCGAGCAGATATTGGGTGCGGAGGTCGTCGCTGACCCGCGCGAAGGCCTTGTCCAATCCGCCGTCGCTTTCGTAGAAGCTCTTGCCGCCGGTCTGCTCGGCCAGTGTGATGAGGGCGTGTTCGCCGCCCAGATCGCGTCCGGCGCTGGCCTCGATGGGCACGTCGATGATGGTGTAGATCATCACCTCGTTGCGCAGCGCCGCCTCAAGAGCCTGGGCGTAGGTGGTGCTCTTGGCGGTATCGTCGCCGTCTGAGACGACGACGAGCACCTTGCGCCCTGGGTTGACGCCCAGCCGCTGCGAGCCGAGAAGAATTGCGTCGTAGAGCGCCGTGGACCAGTCGCCATGCAACTGGCCGAGGCCGCGGTCGATCTGGCTCAGTTTGTTGGTGAAGGGGGTCAGCTCGCGCACCTCGGTGGCGAACTGGAGCAGGCTCATCCGGTCCTGAGGGCGCAGCAGGGCGTGGGCAAAGCGGCGGGCGGCGTCGGCCTCAACGGTCATGTCTTTGCGCACGCTGCCGCTGGTGTCAATGGCCAGCGTCAGGTTGAGGGGCAGCTCCGACTGGCGCTCGAAGACCGCGATCTGCTGCGGTTTTCCATCCTCTGTGATGGCGAAGTCCTCGCGCGCGAGGGCGCCCACGATGGCGCCGTTGCGGTCGGTCACGTTGACAAAGACGCTGACCAGCTTCACGTCGACGTGCAGGGTGAGATCCTGCGCGGGAAGGGGTATGGATGCAAGTATAAGCAGCGCACAGGGTAAGAAGAGAAACATCCCGCAGGGGCTGAAGCCCGCATTCATTTTGCGGTTTGTACGGCACGGCTGAAGCCGTGCCCTGACACTTCGCATTCCTTCAGGGGCTAAAGCCCGCCTTGTTTGCGGCATTGGATGTACGGGCTGAAGCCCGTACCCTTCAACGGATTTGTGCCCTTTCATAGCCGCGGGCCAGCAAAACTTATGAGCCATGCTCAGCCTCAGGCGGAGCAGCCACAAATGAGGTGGGATAGGGTTCGCCGGCCGCCCAGGAGGAGCCATCCGTAAAGCTCTCCTTCTTCCAGATGGGCACCGTCGTTTTGAGCGAGTCGATCAGCCAGCGGCAGGATTCAAATGCCTGCGCCCGATGCGCCGATGCCACCACGATCAGCACGCTGGTTTCTCCGATTTCGACGCGCCCCAGGCGGTGGACGATCCACGCATCGCGGAGGCCAAAGTGCTCAATTGCGTGCGTAACCAGAGCCTCCATTTGCCGGATAGCCAGTTCAAGAAAGGCCTCGTATTCCAGGTGGAGGGTCTGCCGGCCATTGGAGTTGTTGCGCACAACACCGTCGAAGATGACCAGCGCGCCATCTTCGCCCTGCCTGGCGTTCGCGATCCACACCCCAGGCTGAATGGCTTGCGTGGTCAGGGCAACGTGCCGTTCCATGCCTTCGCTGCCGCCCGAGACCGGAGGCAGCAAGCCCACCTCGTCATCCTGACGCAGCGCCTTCTCGGCCGTCGCGAATTCAGCATTGACGCTGACCGCAATAGTGCGCAGCATCTTCGCTGGCAACGGCTCACGCCCGTGCCAGCCTTCGTTTAGAAGTACGAGCAGATCCTTTACCGTGGCGCCGCCCGGCAACTCGACCGTAGCCGCGGAGGCGCCAAACCAGTCTTTCAGCACGCCAAAGGGGAAAACGCGCACCTGAATCATTTGGAGCAAGAATACCGCCTGTCCGTTAGACGTGGAATCGGGATTTCGTTAGGATGAGCAGGCCCGGAACCTGTTCCGTTAATTGCATAAAAAGGGCCGGCAGGTTCGCCGGCCCTCGTTGTATGGTCATGGAGCAGCTTATGCCACGCTGCCCACCACCAACTCAGGCTTGGCCGCAGGCTTGGTATCCGGCCTGGCCTTCAGAAGGGGCAGCGCCACGGCGAGCACATCTTCAATATGGCTGGCGTAGTGGATGGTTACGCCTTCGATCAGCTCCGGGGTCAGGTCCTCTTCCACGTCCTGGCGGTTCTCGGCGGGCAGGATGATGGTTTGCACCCCGGCCCGGCGCGCGGCGAGGAACTTCTCCTTGATGCCGCCCACCGGCAGGACGTTGCCGCTGAGGGTGATCTCGCCGGTCATGGCGGTCAGCGGACGCACCGGAATGTCAGTCAGCAGGGAGGCCAACACGGTGGCCATAGTCACGCCAGCGGAAGGTCCGTCTTTTGGGATGGCCCCGGCCGGCACGTGAATGTGCAGATCGATCTCCTTGGTGAAGTCCTCGGCAAGGCCCAGCTTGGCGGCATTCGAGCGCACCCAGG